>Ga0209409_1001736_pt1 | contig 17903 bp, 17 predicted proteins | sample AD_JPNMR1_MetaG_FD_184424 | JGI IMG/M metagenome (GOLD analysis project Ga0209409, IMG submission 184424) | Active sludge microbial communities of municipal wastewater-treating anaerobic digesters from Japan - AD_JPNMR1_MetaG (SPAdes) (version 2) | ecosystem: Engineered > Bioreactor > Anaerobic...
TGGTCAGTTAACATGCAGTTTGCCGAACGATATCCAGAGCAGCCATCACAATGCAATTGGTCATTGCAGTTTTTCCTAGATATGACCGACAATTCTATTGAATACAGAAACGTAAAACACGAACAACCAGAATATTACGTGATCACTGATCGCAACCTCGTCAAAGAAGATGCCCAAGGCACACTTACTACCTTGGCGAGCTTGGATCGCCTTCTCTCATTGCAAACTCTAACCTCAAGCTCAGCGATTGCTCTTCAAAACAAGATACCCAATGCCATTCTGATGCAACCGGACAAGCAAAAACTTTTGGTTGCCTATGCTGGTGAGGATAGCGATCTACTCATGTTCGATATGTCAGCTACACATAAAGGGGTAGAAAACTCCTTTAAGCTACCTGGTGAAGTAGTCTCTGTAAGTTATGCAGCCGGGAAATACGTGGTTTATTACATCGACAACTTAGAACACACGGGAAACGTGCTCATTCTGGGAGACAATGATTTGACGAGTGAAGTAAACAATCTCTTGCGCAAAACAATCGCTTCTGGAAGTAGTGTGGAAGTTCCTTTTTGCGCAAATGAAACCTTGTACGTGCCGCTGGTGAACACCTTTAGCAATGTGGAACTCATAACCTACTTAGAAGTTGATCTCTCTTCAGGATTAATTACTTACAACTTCCCCTAACAAAAAACCTAGAGACAAAAATGAAAAGGAGCCACCGAATTGGTGACTCCTGCAAAGCTCAGTTATATGGCTCTTTTATTTGTCCTTGAATATTTCTCCGCGTTTCTCTTTAAGGGCAGCCTGAGCTGCAGCTAATCTTGCCAGTGGTACACGATATGGTGAAGCAGATACATAATCCAAGCCCACTTGGTGGCAGAACTCAATGGACTTTGGATCGCCACCGTGCTCTCCACATATGCCTACTTCTAACTCAGGTCGAGTAGCTCTTCCCTCGGTAACACCTAGTTCAACTAATCTACCCACACCGTTTCTGTCAAGACTGATGAATGGATCCTCAGGAAGTATGCCCTTTTGCACATAAGCGCCCAAGAATTTACCTTCGGCATCATCACGTGAATAACCAAAAGTTAGCTGCGTAAGGTCGTTAGTACCAAAAGAGAAGAATTCTGCATACTTTGCCAAATCACCTGCCACCAGTGCCGCTCTAGGCACCTCTACCATGGTTCCAACCTTGTAGTCCAGTTCAATGCCGTTGTTTCCAAGAACTTCGTTAACTACTTTGTGAGTCATCTCCGCTAAGAATTTCATCTCTTCTTCAGTTCCCACCAATGGGTGCATGATCTGGAAACGAGGATTGTAACCCTGCTTCTTTAGCTCAACGGCGGCTTCTGCTACTGCCCTTATCTGCATTTCATAAATCTCCGGGTAGATAATACCCAGTCGGCAGCCTCTAAAGCCCATCATGGGGTTGTGTTCCTGGAACTGCACAGTCCTTCGGTAAAGTCTTTCTAACCTTTCGATTTCTTCAGCAGGAGCACCATTTCTCTTTGCTTGCTCAAGCTCTTTGGCAGCTTCATGCGGTTCAGGTAAAAATTCGTGTAGCGGTGGGTCCAAAAGCCTAATGGTCACTGGAAGGCCATCCATGGCTTTGAGTATGCCGATGAAGTCACTCCTCTGAAGCTCTAGAAGTTTCTGCAGTGGCACCATTCTCTCTTCTGTGGTCTCTGCCAGAATCATGTCCTGAACTATTTGCGTACGCTCATGACCCAGGAACATGTGCTCAGTCCTTGTCAGCCCTATGCCTTCTGCACCAAACTTGCGTGCTAAAGCCGCATCTTCAGGGGTATCTGCATTAGCTTTTACACCCAGTCTTCTAAACTCGTCGGCCCAGCTTAGTAGCTCTTCAAAATGAGCACTTACTTCGGGTTCTACCAAAGGTAATGCTCCCAAGAATACTTCACCGGTACCACCATCAATGGTTACAACGTCGCCCCTCTTTATGGTCACACCACCTGGAGCTGTAACTACGCCGTTATCCAGATCCAATTTCAGCGATTCTGTACCAGTTACAGCTGGTTTGCCCATGCCTCTGGCTATTACAGCCGCGTGGCTGGTCATTCCACCGCGAGTAGTCAGGATTCCTTGCGCTGCCACCATTCCATGTAAATCGTCAGGTGTGGTCTCTGGCCTGCACAAAATAACGCTCTTACCTGCACTGGCCTCAGCCACTGCTTCTTCAGCACTAAACACCAACGTCCCCACAGCTGCACCCGGTGATGCTGCTAAGCCTACTGCTATGGGATTTCCTTTTGCTGAGGGGTCAATACGCTTATGTAGCAAATGGTTTACGTCCTCGGGACTAACTCTGAGAACAGCCGTTTCCTTGTCTATTAACCCTTCATGCACCATGTCGACTGCAATAGTTACGGCAGCCTGCGCAGTACGTTTACCACTACGGGTTTGAAGCATGTAAAGTTTACCCTTCTCAACAGTGAATTCCATATCCTGCATGTCCTTAAAATGCTTTTCCAGTAGAGCGGCAACATGCGTTAGCTCAGCATAAGTATTTGGCCATTCCTGTGCCATCTCTTTTATGGGTTTTGGCGTACGTATACCAGCAACCACGTCTTCACCTTGAGCGTTCGTCAAGTACTCACCGTAAAGTTCCTTTTCGCCAGTGGCGGGGTTCCTGGTAAAGGCAACACCAGTACCACTATCATCGCCCATATTACCAAATACCATTTGAACAATGTTTACTGCGGTTCCCCAGTCGTCAGGGATGTTGTTAAGTTGCCTATAAAGTATGGCGCGAGGATTGTTCCATGACCTGAACACTGCCTCAATGGCCATGAAAAGCTGTTCCCACACATCCATGGGGAAAGGATTTCCTGTAATTTTCTGAACCAATTCCTTGCTCTTCAGAGCAACCTCTTTTAGACCTTCGGCAGAAACTTCAGCATCGTATTTTACGTGCTCTTTTTCCTTTACTTCATCGAGTACCTTTTCAAATTCATCCTTTGAAATGCCAAGCACTACATCAGAGAACATGGTTATAAAACGCCTGTAGCTATCCCAGGCAAAACGCTCGTTATTTGTCAAACGAGCCAAACCCAACACGGTCTCATCGTTTAGACCCAGGTTCAGAATGGTATCCATCATTCCGGGCATGGATACCCGAGCACCAGAGCGTACACTAATCAGTAGCGGGTTGCTTGGATCACCGAACTTTTTACCTGCCTTATCCTCAAGTCTGTGCATGCTCTGTATGACTTCTTCTTTTAGGCCATCAGGGAGCCTACCGCCCAAACGATAGTACTCCCTACACACCTCCGTGGTAACGGTGAAACCATAAGGCACGGGTAAGCCAATCCGTGTCATTTCTGCCAGTCCTGCACCCTTGCCTCCTAGAAGCTCTCTGCCAACTGGTTCGGGGTCATCAAAAAAGTAAATTCTCTTTGCCATTGTTCACCCTCCTATTACTACAAAACTAAGTCGCCGAAATATGCAAATCTGCTGAACAGATTATCAACAGCCATGAGTAATGCAACCCTGTTCTGACGCACCTTAACGTCTTCTGCCATTACCAGTTCCTTGTCAAAATACTCGTGTACGTCATCACTTAGAGCAGTTAAGTATTCCAGCACCTTCATTAAACCATCTTTTGTTACCACGTTTAAAGAGTCTATTCTTATGCCATTGTTAAGAAAACTCTCGTGCAATCTTAAATCGTTCTCAGACCCGATAGCCGGATCAAAACTTGCATGAGCCTCCTGATTCCTGATTATGTTGCGAATTCGCCTGTGAGCTAGGGCAATGTTCTGCACCATGGTACCAGTCCAGAATTGTCCAAGCACTTCTACCATGATTGGGAACATACCTATGGGCTTATCCAGAGCCCTGTCCATGATAGCGTTCTTAACCCTAATTTCTTTGCACTCAATCCAACTATCTAAGCGATCCAAGAAGAACTCTTCCACGGCAGCAACTAGGTTTTCTTTCCCCAAAATGCTTGCCGCACCCAAAACTAAATCCTTCACTGATCGCTCAGGGAAAAACTTGCAGATGAGATCCAAAACATCAAATGCCAAGCCTTTCAGCCCCATGGGATCTGAGGAACCTGAAGGCACAAAGCCCATGTCGAAACCCGCAAAAATAGTATCCAGTGCATCCAGCACCTTTATGATTGCGCTATTTTCAACCCTTGGTTCTGTGACCACTTCCTCAATGAGGTTGGCTAAAGGTTCTTCCACTCCACTACGCTTAGCGTAAAACGTTCCCATGTATCCATGCAACTCAGGTAACTCCTGAACCATGAGCGTAGTTAGATCTGCATTGTAAAGTTCAGCCAAGCTCTGAAGTAGCAGATCATTCTCTTTATTGAACAGTGCCAGCAAACGCTTGACTCTGTTAACTTTGTCCAGAAGCGTTCCGTAGTTACCTAAAAAACTAATTCTCTCAAGCCCCTGAACTCTATCTGCAAACGGCGTTTTTAAGTCCTCTTCCACAAAGAAGAGCGCATCGTAAAACCTGGCACGGATCACTCTTTCGTTTCCCACAATAACCTGTTGAATGTTTTCACTGGGGCCATTCCTAAAACCGATAAAATAAGGCAAGAGCTGACCCTGTTCATTTTCAACCGCCACATAGCGCTGGTGATGGATCATAACAGTTTCCAGCACCTTTTTAGGAAGCTGCAAGAACCTATCTTCAAAATGCCCAACAAACCCCGTTGGGTATTCGTTAATAAAGGTGAGTTCTTCTAATAATTCCTCAGGTAAGTGCGGTTTGCCATTTAGCTCTGCAGCAAGTTTTTCAGCTTGGTTACGTATCAAATCTCTTCTTTTGTTTTCATCTGCGATGATCAAACCTTTTTCCTTTTCCAGCTGCTCATAATGACCAGGGATGTCTATTTCCACATCACTACCGAAAACCCTAAGTCCACGCGATACCCGGTTCGATTTCACCCCGAAAAGTTCCATATGGAGCATTTGATCATCGACTAGAGCCACAATCCAGCGAACAGGTCGACCAAACACATAACCTTGGCCCCAACGCATGCTCTTGGGAAACCAAAGGTCCGTGAATAGATCTTCAAGTAATGCTGGGAGGACCTCACAAGCATCTTTACCTCCTTCTGTTTTGAAAGCATAGACATAACTCTTACCGTTTTCTTCAATTATTCTTATATTGTCTGAGCTAACCCCGTTGGATTGCATGAACTTTTCCAAAGCAGGCTTAATGCTGCCATCTGGCATGTAACAAGCACTTTTAGGTGGGCCTTTTATCATTTTTTCCACCACAGCTTGTTTTTCTGGCAAACCGCCCAACAATAAAGCAAAACGTCTGGGTGTAAGAAATGTTTTAACCGTCTCAAAAGAGAGCCCATAATCCTTAAAAGTGGGCTCCAAGCGCTCCATAACCTGCTGTTTCAAAGCTTTCAGATGAGAAGGCGGCATTTCCTCAAAACCCAACTCAAAAAGTAGATCCATTAGTTCCACCTCCCCATCAAAGGAAATTCCTTCTCCTCTCGCTCTTTGAGCCACTGTTTAGCAATTCTGCTACTTAGTTTCCTGATTCTAAGCACATAAGAACTGCGCTCCGCCGCAGAGAATCCCCCACGAGCATCCAATAAATTGAACGTGTGGGAACACTTCAAAACGTAATCATAGGCTGGTAATGTAAGTCCTTTATCTATGAGACGCATTGCTTCATCCTCATAAGAGTCAAACCATGATCTAAGCTTGTTTACATCAGACTCTTCAAAAGCATAGACGCAATGCTGATATTCCTCTATTTTACGCATTTCGCCGTAGGTAATGTCTTCCGACCATTTCAGGTCGAAAACATTCTCCACCCGCTGCAAGTACATGGCAATGCGTTCCAGGCCGTAAGTGAGTTCAGCTGGTACCACACTTAGATCGTATCCACCCGCCTGCTGGAAGTAGGTAAACTGTGTAATCTCCATGCCATCTAACCAAACTTCCCATCCGATCCCCCAAGCACCCAGCGTTGGCGATTCCCAGTTGTCTTCCACAAAACGTACGTCATGTTCACTTAGTGAAATGCCAATGGCTTCTAAGGACTGCAAATACAAATCCTGCACATTAAAAGGAGCCGGTTTTAAGATAACCTGCATCTGATGGTGCATGTACAACCTATTCGGGTTTTCCCCATAACGGCCATCTGCGGGGCGTCTGGATGGTTCCACATAGACTACCCGCCAGGGCTCTGGCCCCAGTACTCTAAAGAAAGTATTGGGGTTCATGGTACCAGCGCCCACCTCTACGTCATAAGGCTGGGCTAAAATACAGCCCTGCTTTATCCAAAAATCAGTAAGATTCGTTATAAGTTCTTGAAAGGTCACTTTAACCCCTCCCTGGAAACGAATTTAGTACTAAGCTGTGATTCCAACACATCTAACCAATAAGCTCTCATGTTTTCAGTAAGCTCACCAACCTTGCGGTATGTCTTTAAAAGAGATTCGTAGTCCACGTCAGTAAGTTCCACATCTCCAGATCCGCACCTGGGGCAAACATAACCGCCCAAGTACACACTAGCGCTTATAGGAAATTGTTCTCTCTTTTCACCGCAAACCACGCAGCTGTTCAAGCTGGGCTGCAAGCTCTCTTTTACCATGAAAGAAACTAAGAATTGATCAAAATCCCTTGCAGTTTGCTCAGAGGTTAGGAATTTCTCCAGGATCTGAAAAGAAGAACGGTCTACAGATGGAGTTTTTGAAAACATCTCTAAAGCCAAAATCATAAAAGGGCTGTACTTTTCGTAGGGTACATATTTTTCTGTGATCACGCCTGTCAATACGTGATGGTTCTTCACTCTCAAGATGCGACCCAAGAGTATGCTCCCTTCCAAAAAAGAACTTTTCCACCTGTTAGGAATTTTTCTACCTGACCTAACCGTAAGAAGCTCCTTTCCGATATGCTCTCCCAGTACAGACAAGAGCAAATCAGTTTCTCTGTAGGGAATCCGCTCCAATATGGCAAATTGCTCCTCAATTTCCCTCAATACGCAGTTCCTCCATGATTTTAACGCTGGCGCTGGCTCCAATACGGTTAGCTCCAGCATCCACCATGGCTTTCAGGGTTGCAGCATCCCTTATTCCACCAGAAGCTTTCACACCAATATTGGGACCTACTACTGACCTAATGAGTTGAACATCCTCAACTGTGGCACCGCCTGTACCAAAACCCGTAGATGTCTTGACGTAGTGAGCCCCTGCCGCAGCAGCAATACTGGAAGCAATCTTCTTCTCGTCGTCAGTCAAGTAACAAGTTTCGATGATGACTTTCACCACTTTTCCTCCAGCAGCCTTCACCACCTCAGCTATGTCTTCATGCACCAGCCTGTAAAGCTTACTTTTCAGCCAACCCACATTGATGACCATGTCGAATTCATCGGCACCCTCTTTTAAGGCCTGCTCCACCTCAAAAGCCTTTACAGCAGTGGCAGAAGCTCCTAAGGGAAAACCTATGGTGGTTGCCACTTTCACGTCTGATCCTTCCAAAAAACTCTTAGCCAAAGGTACGAAAGCCGAATTCACACACACAGAGAAGAAATTGTACTGCAAAGCTTCCTTGCAGAGTTTCTCTATTTGCTCCACCGTAGCATCTGCTTTTAGCAGCGTGTGATCAATTAACCTGTTGTACTCCATCACGCATCCTCCTTCCTTCCTGAAGAGACACATTGTGCACGTACCTGAGTGGCTCAGGTTCCCTATGGCCCTTAAAAAGGGGTAGAACCAGGCTCACAGCTTCACTCAGGTTGGACACACCTGCTCCCACGGAAATAAAAACTGGCTTGAAACGTGGTTTCTCTTTATAGGCAACGGCTAACGGTTCCCTTGTTTCAGGATGAACTACCAGAGAACTACCATCAGCGGTTTCCAATAAATCACCAAAAAGCAAGCGCTTTGCTACCCCAATTGAGGGCTTTCTCAAAGAAAGCCCTGCCTGAGTGGCAATGCCCATACCTCTAGGATGACTCTTACCGTGGCCGTCAATGAGCAACAGATCAGGTTCCTCATGCAACTTCTTGTAAAGCGCCAAAATGTAAGGCATCTCCCTAAAAGCCAAATAGGTGGGTACATACGGAACATACGGTTCTTTTACCACGATTTCACATTCCATGAGTTGCACACTCTGGTAGTTAAAAAGCGCCACCACGCCCACACCGAGCCCTGCTTGGAAAGAAACGTCGAAAGCAGCCACAGTGTGGACACACTGGTTTAGCGAGAAATCTTCCTTAATAGATCTCAGTGCCAACTGAGCCCTTTGAAAACGCTCTTTATTCCACATGGTAGCCGAAGTAATAAAGTGCTTCCTTATTGTTACGCCAATTCTCCTTTACCTTTACCCAGAGCCCCAAAAACACATGCTTTCCCAGCACAACCTCCAGTTCTTTTCTTGCCAGGGTACCTATTTGCTTTATCATCTGTCCGTTGGCACCAATGATGATGGGTTTCTGAGATTCCCTTTCCACATAAATGGTCGCATTTATGCGTATTATGTCTTCCTGCTCATCTAAGAAGTCCACCTGAGATTCCACAGCGTAAGGGATCTCATCTGATGTCAAGAGCATAATCTTTTCACGTATTATTTCGCCAATGAATTGTTCCAGAGGCTGATCCGTTTGCATCCCCTCAGGATAGAACTGCGGCCCCTCATCTAAATGGTCCAGGACAAGATTGACTAACCTATCCAAGTTGCTTCCGTTTAGTGCGGATATAGCCACTGATCCCACAAAATCACCTAATGACTCAAACATTCTCAAGCGCTCTTCCACTTGGTCATCGCAGATTAAATCTGATTTGTTCATTACCAGCAACGCGGGAACACCTGTTTTCATCAGATTTCGCGCTACGAAAATGTCTCCAGGCCCTGGGGGCACAGATGAGCCATCTACTACAAAAAGTGCTAAATCCGAATCGCCAACATTTCTCCATACAGAATCAAGCAAATACTCTCCTAGCGCGTCATAAGGCTTCTTGGCGCCAGGGAGATCCACAAACACTATTTGTGATCCGTCTTCAGTATTCAAAATGGCCCTAATGGGACGCCGAGTAGTTTGAGCACGAGGAGTTACAATGGAAACTTTTTGCTTCACTAAGTTGTTTATTAATGTGGACTTACCCACACTGGGCCGCCCTACCAGGCTTACTATGCCCGATTTGGACAAGGTACTCACCTCCTAAGGTCTTCTAAAACGAAACGATTAGGTAACATGCTTTCCAGTGTCTCTATTTTAACCTCTTTATCCCCAACTAAGAGCCACAAAACATTCGGCGCCAAATCTGAAAATACCTGTCGACAGCCGCCACAGGGATAACCAGGCTGCTCAGTTCCAGCATACACCGCGATAGCTTCAAATTCTTTTTCGCCTTGAGCCAGAGCGCTAAACAGAGCAGTTCTTTCAGCACAAAGTCCCAAGTTCATCACCGCTGGTTCCATGTTTGCTCCCAAGTAAACCTTGCCGCTTTTTCCAAGCAAAGCAGCGCCCACCCTGAAGTTAGAAAAAGGCGCCACAGCGTTCTCCCTAGCAGACTTAGCTGCACTGATTAAATCATCATACTTCCTAATTAATTCTTCATTCGTCATATACACGTCTTACCTCCTAAAATCCCAGACAAACAGTAGTACTATGCCCAAAATAAGTAAGCCTAAGTTAACAAAAAGAGAATAAGTCCATGAAACAGAAAAACGTCTGCTAAAAGCTGAAACATAAACAGGCAGTCCAGCAGCCGCAGCAGCTCCAATACTAACCAAAACAGCACCCGCTGCTAAATCCTTGGCAAACCCGACCTGTTCACTCCAATCAGGATGTACGGCGTCAGCCAGTTTTTCCAAAGCACTGTTAATCATTTCCAAACACACCACCAATGAAGAAAACGTCACAAGAACAAGCCACTCGCGAAGTGTCAGCCCAAGCACCAGACTGTACAGAAACAAAGCAAGCACCAAGAAAAAAGCCACTCGGATGTGGTACTCGCGCAAGAAAGCGTTCTTGAGACCTTTAACGGCTATTCGGAATGAGTCTGCCAATCGAAGATTCTTCATAACCCAACTCTTTTAACAACTTATTTTGAACTTCCACCATTTCAGCAAATCCCTCTTCAGTTTCATCATCGTACCCTAACAAATGCAAAAAACTGTGAACAATAAGCATGGCAAACTCCACCTGCCAGTCCACACCACTTTCTTCGGCTTGTCTTAGTGCCACTGGTACACATATTATGATTTCTCCTAAGAAGTCACCTTCCCCAGTAAAAGACAAGACATCAGTGGGCTCTTCATTAAATCTGTACTGTGTGTTTAAGTCGATAATGGTTCTCTCATTACAAAAATACACAGAAACATCTTTATTTTCCAAGCCAAATTTTGACAAGAGAAATTTCAGAGTGTTTTTAGTGAGCTTAATAGCTCCTCTTGGAACGGGAACTTCTTTACCCACATCAATCACGTTTCAGCACCTCCTGGGTATGGAACCCGGGGATGATAAAGGCCCAAAAGCACTCTCACGAATACGTTTTCAATAATGGTCAGATCTCTGCAAGTTAGCTCTGAATTCTCCAGTTGTCCATCTTCTAATCTGGAGTCGATTATGGAAGATACTGTGGATCTTATAGTGGATTCGTTCTTCTCACTTAGGGAACGGACTGCTGCCTCACAACCATCGGCCAACATAAGTATGGACGCTTCCTTACTTTTAGGTAATGGCCCCGGGTATCTAAATTCTGATTCAGACACTTCAGCACCATTGGTCTTTGCCTTGTGATAAAAGAAACTAGCGACACTGGTGCCATGATGAGTAGCAATGAATTCTCTAACACTGTATGGCAGTTTATACTGCTCAGCTAAAGCAAGTCCCTCCTTAACATGAGACAAAAGTATGAGCATGCTCAAACTGGGACTCATCTTCTCATGCAAGTCGTTGGCTTCAGGATTATTCTCGATGAAATACTGTGGCTGTTTAGTTTTACCAATATCGTGGTACATGGCTCCCAAACGAGCCAAAATGCGGTTAGCGCCAATAGCTGATGCAGCCTCTTCACACATCTGCGCTAAAACCATGGAATGGTGATAACTACCAGGAGATTCAATGGCAAGCCTTTGCAGAAGCGGATGTCTGAGGTTGCTCAGCTTTACTATGGTGAGCGGAGTAAGGTATCCTTTTCTTTCCTCCCACCAGAATGCTCCAACAAGTAGCAAACCTACCGCTAAACAACCCATCACCGTATAAGTCAGACCATTCCACACCAAACTCAGATTTCGTACCCCACTACCAAAACACCACAGAATTTCCAAACCGATTAGTGCTAGTACAGATAATCCAGCAGCCGTGAGTACAGTTTCGTATTGGAAGAATTTGTTGCCCAAGCCATAAATCAGCAAGCCCACCAGTATCAAAGAAACCCAGTTGTAAGCAGCCATGGGCACAGCTAAAAATGAAAGGACGCTCATGGGAATTAGCATGGACCAAAGACCTTTCTCTGCCATCTTTAGTGAAAGCACCAAGAAACCAAACAGGAACAATGGCAAACCGAGTAATAAGCTGGAGAAACGATAGACATAGAAAAACATTAATGCCCCCAGCACACCATAGAAGAAGTAAAAGATAGGCGAATAAGATTTATAAACCTGGCTCCTCCAAGTTACTATGAGCCACACTGCTGGGACGAGGAAGATAAAAACCCAGTACGCAACAGGGTAGAATGCTTCTCCAGGTATCCACAACCCCATCAAACTTAGTGCTCTTACCTGCTCTTCTACCACTTCGTCTCCATCACGCGCCACCAATGTACCAGCTGGAATAACCACGCTTTCGGCTGTTGTAATGGCAGTGATTACATCTAAAGGCCGTTCCACCCATGTGGGCTTGACTACAATACCTGATACCAACGTTGCCAGCTTCTTGGAAGTTTCAGCACTCAAATTCAGCGTATTCTGAACCCAACCTGCACTAATGGGTATCTCTGTCTCGTAAATTCCTTTTTCCTTTACGTACTGACTTAGTAAAGCCAAAGCCTGTCTCAGCTCAGGATCAGCATTCTGTTCACCTAATCTGGATAACGTGTTTACGTACGACTTAACCGTCATTTCATCGCTAACCAAAAGTGTCCCTTGAATTTGATCTCCAAATCTTATGCTCAAATTTCTGTCCGTCACCACAGAACGAGTGAATCTACCGTCTTTAATGGGTGCACGTAAGGGCAAAAGCCCCACAAATAATATGGCGGCACCCAAGACGAACAGTATTAAAACCAAATTACTCTTGATTTTGTTCTTCATAGTCCTTATAGGCCTTCACAATTTTCTGCACCAGACGATGCCTCACAATGTCACTTTCTTTGAGGTAAACAATGGCAATCTCCTCAAAACCTTTTAGGATCTCCAGAGCCCTTACCAATCCAGATTCTTTTGGCTTTGGCAAATCTATTTGCGTTATGTCGCCAGTAACTACCATCTTTGAACCCAAGCCCATGCGTGTTAAGAGCATTTTCATCTGTTCGTTACCCGTGTTCTGGGCCTCATCCAAGATGATGAAAGCATTGTCAAAAGTACGCCCACGCATGTAAGCTAAGGGAGCTACCTCAATAATGCCTCTTTCTATGTAACGCTGAGTTTTCTCTGGCCCCAACAGATCAAATAAAGCATCGTACAATGGTCGGAAAAATGGATCAACCTTTTGATAGATGTCTCCGGGCAGGAAGCCAATTTTCTCACCAGCCTCCAATATGGGACGCGAGATCACTAATCGTTGGACACTCTTCTCCTTTAGAAGTGCTACACCGTATGCTACTGCCAAGAATGTCTTACCCGTTCCAGCGGGACCCACCGCGAACACTAAATCCTTCTGTCTCATTGCCTGGATGAAAATTTCCTGACCCCTGGTTTTAGGTCTTACTGGTTTGCCCTGAGCATTTAGGGTTATAACATCTCCTAAAACCAACCGGCCAAATTCTTTGTAGGAGCTCAAGAACCTTTGAAGATCTTCCGTTTTTATTGTTTCTCCTCGTCTAAGTGTGTTTGACAAACTGCGCAAAAAAGCGAGGAAGTCGTTTATACGTGATTCATCTTCAGCCGTTACAGCAATTCCTTCTGGGCTGGAAACCACATTTACTTTGAAAAATCGCTCCATCAGCTTAAGCTGTTCTTCAGATCCGGTCAAAAACGGGCTGAATTCTGTCCACTCTTCTTCTTTTAGCTCGTAGGTCTTCATGCTCATCTTAGCATATTATACTTCATAAGGAAAAATGCGTTTAGGAGGCACTAAAACGATTGTAAGTTGGAAACAAAAACTTGCATTAAGACTAATGGGCATAACCCATGACATAAACAAACTTTCTCAGGATTTTATCCGTGCAAAAAGCATAAACAACCCTTCTACTGATTTCCACGCTGTGCAAATCATGGAAAGTCGCTTTTTAAACAAGCGTTTTTGGGAAACTACTGGTAACATACCCCTCTTTCGTTTTGACCTACCCTCTCCTTTGCCACTGTGGTATTTGGTTCTCAGCCATCATACTAAGAACAATGATGAATTTCTAAGGACTTTTCAAAGAGCAGAGGTCTATACCACGGCCATGTCTTCCTATGCTGTCCCCTACGGCAGAAAGCAACTGGACAACATATTAGTCTTCAATAATGTCATCTGGACTGGACAAGGTTTGGAAAAGCTAAGGTGGGAAATCTTTCAAAGGCTGCCTATCATAAAAGAGACAAACATGCCTTCAGAAGAAGAAGCGAGGTACCTCTACTACAATCTTGAGGCAGTCATCTGCTTGCTTAAGCAAGTCCCCGCAGATACCAGAGAACTTAGCATCTCCTATGCCGAACATATTAGAAATATTGAGCAGTACTTTCAGGGCATTGTAAATCCAGTGAATGCTGTACAGCTACAAACTTACCGAACGCTCCTTACTGTAGGAAGTTCTTTCCAAAGCCTGCTAGCGGGTTTTACCGATTTCTTCTTCAGTCTGCAGTATCACTACCGAACATTTTTAGAAGAGCACATTAGGAAAATTGAAAAACACTGCCAGAATGTGAAAGACGAGCAATGTTTCCAAAGGTTGCGGCTGCTCAACACAGAAAAAACCTTCTTGGATGACTTACAGACAAAAGGAAGGTACTATTCCACAGATGAACTGTTCTGCTTCTTCAAAGATTTTTACCAGCAAGAAAAACCTAAATCGCTATACACCATTGCAGCAGATCTATTAGCCACTTACAAACTCTGCAATGGTAACCTTAGCGATACATTGGTACACAGTGGTTTTCTTGTAAAAACAAAAGTCTGCACATTTAACGGTGTTTACAATGGTTGTAAGGTAAAAGACACATTACTACTGGAACTTTCCAGCCACAGCTTAAAACTACCAAAAAGGCTGTTACTTCTCATGTCAGCGGTCAGCAACACGCAGCATTCAGAACTAGATATACCGTACAAGGATCAATTTCTCACGCCCATCCCTTTTCTTAAGAAGGGTGAAACAATAGCGCTGCATGTTCCAGAAAGGTGGCTACTGGGATTTCAGAACTGCGAAGGAAAAGAACCTAAAGCAGAATAGGGCCCCGCAACTATTTTCACTGTTTTACCACTCAAGGTATCTAAAACGGCTATAACCAAGTTGTAATCCTCAGTGCTCATGTCAGCATCAATCTTTACCAGTACAGAACTTCCTTTGTCCGTTATGGATACACCTCTTAGAAAACTTTCCAGCTCATCCACACTGAGTGCCTCTCCCGTAACAAGAAAACCTTCATTGGACTTCGCTAATTTCAAAGCATAAGGCACTTGGTGACGATAAACTTCTAAGCCGTTTATGGTCAACACCACACTCTTGACCTTCATAAAGTGTTCCACATTCAATGCAATAGCATAAGCCAAATGGTCATCATAACTGGGCAAACTTAAAGTTACATAAGCCGTAGTGCCTTCCACCCTTACTTCTGGCTGCTGCTCCACTGCGAGCTCCTTCCAGAATTGATCCAAAGAGACACCATCGCGGTGCACCAGCTGTACACCTTCTTCCGTATCTATGAAGTAATAAGCGGTTAATGGTATGACCCTACTAAGCGGATTGGCTTCCAAAGGGCGAGAACCAATCATCACGTTACCTTCGCCAAAGTAACGGCTTAATGCCTCAAACACGTCTCCGTGTACTTCAACATTCTCAGCATCCACGTAACAATTGGGATCCAAATACAATTTATTGCCATCGAAACCTTTTGCCAAACAAGTCAAAGGTGCACTGCATGTTTTTACTTGCTGCAAAGCCAAGTATTTCATCAAAGTATCAGGGTTAGCGCTGTAGAGTAAAACCTCTTCAGTGGTCAGCGAGCCATCAGATAGACATGGTACTGAAATCTTCTGCCCTTCCGCCACAAACTTAAACCCTTCCGATGGCACACTCAAAGCGCCATGCAGCTGAGTCCAGCTCCACCATACTACCAAACCCAACACCAGCACTGCAACCACTATGATGACTATGGTTATGGCTTTTTGATGGTCTTTCTTCTGGTCTTTTTGCTTGCTTTTTTGCATGCTATGATTATATTACAACAAGCTAAAAAACTCAGATGATTGGAGGCTTCTGCGATTATGATTGAACAGCAACCCATAAAAGATTTTCTGGATTCATTGGCTTCAGACTCGCCCACTCCTGGTGGAGGTACCGCAGCTGCACTTTCTGCTGCCATGTCTTGTAGCTTGATGGCCATGGCTCTTCGCGTTAGCCAGAAGAAAGTGCAAGATCCTACTATGCAGGAAGCAGCTGCAAAACTTGACCAAATTCGTAGTGAACTACTCAATTTAGCAGACAAGGATGCTGAAGCCTTCGAGGCTTATATGAGTGCTCGGCGCCTCCCAAAAGACACAGAAAGCCAAAAGCAGGAAAGAAAACAGGCCATGACAAAAGCTCTCATTCAAGCGACGCAAGTTCCTCTAAACACTATGAAAGCTATCGAGCAAGCTGTCAAAGCAGTAGCTGGTAAAACTGCAGAAAACGTGCTACCATCAGTCGCTTCAGACCTTTATAGCGGTATAAAGTTAGCTCAAGCAGCCATGCAATGTGCTTTTGCCAATGTGAAGATAAATAGCACGAAAGAGGAAACTCAACCTCTGTATGAGGAAGCAGTGGACTTGCTTAACAACTTTGAAGAAATAGTTACTGAGCTAGAACAAACCGCTAAATCACTTTTGGGTATGTAATCACATTCTGAATAGTTCACACATACATGCCCTCAGAGTATTAAAAACGATCTCATAGACGAACTTCACGTTACCGCGCCAAATAGCGTAGCAAGGTATCACAAGGGTCTACTATATCCGCGCAACTGGAAGTTCTATGGCAGTACCTTGTAAGGATCTATGAGCGTGCCGTTCAACTTAACTTCAAAGTGCAGATGACAACCGGTAGCAAAACCTGTCTGGCCTATGGCACCAACATAATCACCTTTGAGGACCGTTTGCCCCACCTTCACAGCAATACTGCTCAGATGTGCATACCGCGTGGTGTAACCATTACCATGGCTTATAATCACTGACAGCCCATATGAACCGTCTCTACCGGCTTGGATAACTACACCCTTGCCAGCTGCGTAAACCGGTGTACCACAGGAGTTAGCAATATCAAGCCCTGTATGAAAGTCAACCCAACCTGAACTCCAACGACGCCAGCCAAACGTACTGGTAATGTTACCCCAAGTAGGCCACTTATCGGGGAAAGCATTCAATGCATCAGCATATTTCTCAAGCGTTTTCTCAACTTCGTCCATCTTCGCCTGCAAACTTTGTATTTCTTTATCAATATCATCAGTTCCGCGGTAAGCAGTTGGCCCAGCAGCGCTAGCAACTAAATTCTTTAAACTGGGTTTCTTAAGTGTGTCAGCAGCCGTGTTTACTACGTCCTGAAGCTTCTTCTCCAGCTGCTGCATCTGTTCTTCCTTGAACTTCATAAGTAGCTCATTTTGCTGCTGCAACAGAGCCATTTCAGCTTGGTACTGCTCCACCAACTCTTTGGTCTGCTGCACGTCCTGTTTTTGCAGGGTCAAAGCAGCCAAACCTTTACTTTGTTGAACATGGAAAAACGTAACCCCCAGAAGCAAAAACATTACCAATAACGTCCTGCATAACCACCTGTAACCGCGGCGAGTAAAATGTAGCTCAATCTTTCTTTGATTAAAAACCAAATTTATCGTTACAGCCTTACAGTTTTCCCCACTAAGCTTTTCTGGCTTCATTCAATAGCACCTGCTCTTCTGGTGATAAAGCTTGAATCGGTTTAAACTCTACCACTTCCTTTAAGAAAGTGGCTGATCTATCACGGCTATTTATAATAGTAATTATAAACCCTGTACCTTTCCTGTTCAAAACCAAGATGGAACCACTCTGACGTCCTTTTGCATCTTGAAAGGCATCGTACCGCACCACTTTGCTGTAGTAAAAATCATTCTGTTCTTCACCCTCTAAGGATTCCAAACGCCACTTTACATCTTCCATGTCACGCAGTACGTCATCAACTTGATGACTAAGCTTCTCAAAACCCTTTATCTTTGACAATCTGATCACAAGCCAAACATTAACAACAATTAAAACAATGGCGATACCCCACAAACCATAAAAGATGTAGATATTATCAATCGGCATCGAGCAAGACCTCCTCGGGTAAAAGTGCAGCCTTCCTTCTTACATAGTTTACCACATCGCCATAGTCGCCTGTGGCATGGAGAATTAGCTGCTGAGTATTTGCTCCAAACCCCTCATCATTATCAAGCTTAAGGTTCCCCAGTATTTGCGCAAGGGGGTCGTACACTGGCAAGCCTTCTTCCTCAAATAACGCTGCCACTTCACTCAGGTGAGTGCATCCTAAAACCACATGAGAGAAGCGTTCTTTCCTAGCAAAGGTGGCTGTTTGTTTGACCAACCCC
>Ga0209409_1001745_pt1 | contig 17877 bp, 20 predicted proteins | sample AD_JPNMR1_MetaG_FD_184424 | JGI IMG/M metagenome (GOLD analysis project Ga0209409, IMG submission 184424) | Active sludge microbial communities of municipal wastewater-treating anaerobic digesters from Japan - AD_JPNMR1_MetaG (SPAdes) (version 2) | ecosystem: Engineered > Bioreactor > Anaerobic...
CTTTAAACTTAAAGCCAACTTCGTCTGCTATTACCATACGTTTTGCATTCTCCACTCCTCTCCCAAAAAATATTAAAAAACCATCTTTTTTTATTAATTTATATGCTAATTCAAAGAATTTATGGTTGTCAAAATATTTATCTAATTTGTGATCAATGTAACCGTATGGCGGGTCAGTAATTATTGAATCTACTTGTATGCCTTTACGAACCAAATGATCCATTAATTCTAAACAATCAGCATTGTATAACTTCATGTAATTATTAATACTATAATAATATGTCTTCATAATAATTTATTTATATTAATATTATATAATTTAACTTTTTATTCAAATGATACTTTATATATAAATACATATATTATATCAAATATATATTTTTTATACGCCTTTTTATTGATAACACATCTATTAAAATATTGTTTTTTTAATACTTTCAACTTTTTTGTTTCCATTATGTTTTATTGTTATACCAAAATATTAAAAAATATAAAATTTTATTTTATGACTATTTAAAATAATTATTAAAAATATCATCAAATTTATTTAAAATATCTAATTTTGTCTTAAAACAAAGTTCATCAAAATTAATATTATTAATATTGTCATATTTATGATTAAAACAATAAAGATTTAAATTGCCAGTTTTTATAAAATATACTTTATCATCAAATTCACAAAGCACTATTTTATCAGATAAATCATCATAACTAGTAACTTCTACCCATTTTTGCATTATTTTAGTAAATTCTTTATCTAAATTTTCTTCAAAAATAACTTCTGATTCATTAACTAAATTACTAATTCCATTTAGTTGATTTTCAATTTCTGCATTCATAATATTTGTGTTTTAAAAAATGATATACTATATATATTATATTAAAAAATCAAAAAAGTAGTATTTTTACTTTGTGAACTACCGCCACTTATAGAAGTGGCAGCTTCGTGCTCAAGGTAACTACCGTTACCAGATACCCCACGCTCAAAGGGCTGTTCCTTCCCCAGGCTTACCATCTACATGGCTAATTTTAGTAGGTTCTTTGCTGCGTTTACATCTCTATCATGTATAGCACCACAATTTGGACATTCCCACACTCTTAATGCTAAATCTTTTACATCAGAATTTTTATATCCACATTCACTACATATTTGACTTGATGCAAAGTTTTTTGGTGCTATTATTATTTCTCTACCATACCATTTAGCTTTGTAATCTAACATTTGCCTGAATTCGTACCATGATACTTCTGATATTGATTTTGCTAAATGATGATTCTTCAACATATTCTTTACTTTCAAATCTTCTAAAACTATCACTTGGTTCTCGTTGATAATTTTAGAAGATAGTTTGTGTAAATAATCCCTTCTTTGATTTGCTAATTTTTCATAAGTTTTTGCTAATAATAATCTTGTCTTTTCCCAATTTTTACTTCCTAGTTTCTTTCTTGACAAATCTTTATTTAATTTTCTTAATATTTTTTCTGTTTTTCTCAACCACTTAGGATTTTCAAATACTTCCCCATCACTTGTTACTGCAAAATCCTTAATTCCTAAATCTATTCCTACTTTCTTATCTGTTTTGGGTAATGGTTTTATTTCTTCTTCTACAAGTATTGAAATATAATATTTATTCGTAGTTGTTTTAGATATTGTACAAGATTTAATTTTTCCTGTAATTTGCCTATGTTGTTTAATCTTTATCCTTGATTTTAGTTTTGGAAGTTTAATATATCCATTTTCAATATATATAGTTCCATTTTGATTATTAGTTGTATAAGATTGTTTATCCTTTTTTCTTTTGAATTTAGGAAACCCTATGCTTTTATCTCTAAAAAAGTTTTTATATGCTTGCTCTAAATCAAGTTGTGCATTTGCTAATGCTAAACTGTCTGCTTCCTTTAGAAAAGGAAATTGTTCCTTATATTGAGCAGGCGTATTATGCAACATCTGTCCAGTTTCTTTATAATAATTTATTTTATCTTCTAACATTTTATTGTAGATAAATCTAACACAACCAAAACATTTAGCAAAATATTCTTTCTGTTCTTTATTGGGATATAATCTAAATTTATATGCTCTTAACATAATACACCTCCTTCTAATATTATTATATTATTATTTTTATATTTTGTCAAGTATTCAGCAATTCATCTCCCACCTATAGAGGATGGGAGAATTCTTGCTGATTCTCCGTTAAAATTCCATTTCTGGCGGATTTTTGTCTTCTTTATCTTCATCATTTTCCTTATTATTATCATCCTCATTATTATTTTTATCTGATTTATCTATCTTTTTGCCAGTTATAGGGTCTTCACCATTTTTCCTTCTTTGTATATATAATTGATTTCTCTTTAAATCATCTTCACTCATCTTTAAATATTTTCTACTTAAAAATACCATATCAAAAAATGGAACTTGTTCAGACATACCATCTTCATTAGTTTCATTAACAACTAAATTATTCATTTGTGTTATAAATTCAACACGCTTGCTCATAATTTCCATCTCTTTCAATTCTTTAAATAAATCCTCTTCATTAAATTGTAATCCTATTAAAGACCTAAATAAAACATCATCTTTTAAATCAGGATACTTTGCTTCAATTTGTAATATCAATGGCTTTAATATAATTTCTTGAAATATAGAAGTGAGTCTAGATTTAAAATTAGCAAATCTAATTTCTTCTCTATTTGTATTATTTATATCAATCGTCACTAACCCACCACCTTCTTCTCTACCAAATCTATTAAAAGGTATTTTTGTGTCTAACTTAAATTTATTATAAAAATATTTAAGTGCTTCAGTATCTGATAAATCAAATCCTTGATTTTCCATGACTTCTATTTCTGGGGCACCTGACGGCGTAGATGGCATAACATAATTCTTATAAAACTGCATTGATGGTTTACCATTAACACTTATTTCACCCGACTTATCATCTATTGTAATATCTTCTTTATATGTTGATATAAACTCAGCTACTGCTTCTTTCTGCTTTTGCGGAGATCTATCACCTACTGGTATTATAGTTTTCATTCTAAAACTACTGTTCATAATATTCCAAATTATCCTAGAATTCTCTAATATCCTAAGCAAATTAAATGAACGTACTAATCTTTCAACATATGATATACGAGATGTAAAATTAGATTTTGCATATGATATATAAATTATTTGTGAATCATATAAAGTCCTACCAACACCAATAATATCTTCATACTGATACCATACTTTTTGTATTTTGCCATTTTCATTTTTTATTATACCAGGTCTTATTGACAAAGGATCTATTTCTTTAAAACCTATAATATTTTCTGCATCCTCATCCCATATTATTTCAAACGCTAAAAAACCATCTATTAGAAACTGTTTAAAATATGACCATGCATCATGCCCTTTATTGAAATTAAAAAGCATATATATTTTTTTAAATGAATCATTTATGTAATCAATAATTTCATTTTCTATATCTTCTTTTATATTACCTCTTAAATTACTAACATCTACTTGACAAAAATAATTACGTGTGTCATATATAATACATTCATCCGCTATTGTCTCTAATACAAATTCAATTTCACCATTTTGCGAAAACTCTCTTAAATTTTCCCTGCGTTGTACTAATGATTTATCAAAATAACCTATATATTGCTTTTGACCAATATCAGATAATGCAAGTGTATATAAAAAATCTTCAGGCATATAACCATATGATCCAAGTAGCGCCTCACTTGTACCTATAGCTTGCGACTGCTTTATTATTAAATCATCATAATACATGCCCAGCTGAGATATCTTTTTTAAAGTTTTATAAAATCTACTAGGCTGCTTACGAGCTTTAATATTATTATTACTAAATGGATTTAAAAATTTTAATTCATTATCACCATATCCCGCCATTATTTTATTATTTTATTTTTATCGTTTTCATGGCAAACTATTATAATAATCTGTTATGATTTTGGAATAAGAAGCGCCCACCATATAATCTGATTTAAGCAGTGGTATCATATTCCAATCATCATATTCAATAAATGAAACATTTTTTATTCTATCTATTATATAACTTCTATAAGCAAAACTTAAATTAACATTCTTATCAGCAAATAACTGTTTATGTTTTAGCCAATCTGTTACTAATGAAATAAAATTGTCAGTTTTTATCATAAATTCTTTATCATTTTCATAATAATTATCTATTTCTGATTCAAATTCATCTTTAAAAGTATCATAATAATATTTAATTATAGTGAGTTTTACTCTTTCGGGCAAAAAATTAAAATTAAGTCCGCCAATAATTTCATTTTTAGTACTTTCTGCAGTAAATTGTCTATGCATAAGCATTAATGGTCGTCTATCATAATAATCTAATATATTTTTATATAATGGATTATACCAAAATGTATAAAATCTGCCTGGAATAAATTTAACAGGTGATATATGTAGACCCATGTCTAATTTTAAAAAATATTTAGACTTTTTATGTTTTACATATTTATCATAATAGTAATAATATAGTTGTTTACTATTTTTTCTATTTTTATTATAAAAGATTAATGGGTCTTCTCTCATTATTAGTAATTTAATTTTCAAATATAAGATAATTATTCATATTATCTCTAATATTCATTTTTGTTAAAAAAGTATCTGTTATTATTTTAAATTTCATATCATGTTGTTTACAATAATCAATAGCTGCACTAAATTTAATATTATTAACTATATATTCTCTAAGATCTTCATTAAATGCTCGTAAACTTTTTATTGTATTTTTTTTATTTGTGTATTTAGGCTCATATAATTTATCTTCAGGTTTTATTTCTATTATATATTTCTGTGAAAAATTATTTATCTCTATATTAACATAAAAATCAGGTATGTAATTATGAGTTTGATTATCTAATATACTAAAATATTCAATCTCTATAGGCTCATATTCCCATTCTGTTATAAACTCATAATAATCACATAACATACAAAATTTTTTTTCAATCAAACTTTTAAAATATATTTTTTCTTTGCTTGTCTTTGCTTTATTAATAGGATTATATATACCGCAAACATTATTTAAATTATTCATACCTATTTTATTAAAATATATTATAAATAGTTACATTATATTTTTCTTTATATAATTTATTCCATCCTTGCTTTAATCCATTCATTATCAACGATGTAAAATACGCAAATACCTCATCTGATTTATTTGAATCATACATCTTCCACTGCATACAAATATTTTCAATAGCAAACGCCATACAATCTTCTCTATCCTCTTCATATTTATAAGACTGCATCCTTGATATCCTATCTACCATTAACAAAAATATTTCAATAGCCCTTTTAGTGAGCTCATTATTCTCTTTTGATATTATCAATTCTCTTAATAACTCATCATTATCTACATAAAAAACACAATATTTTCTATCCAAAATATAAAAATTTTTTTATTTTTTTATATATTATCAAACCACATCGAATATATATTAACCTGATAACCCACAATACCACATAATTCTTTTTCATATTCAATTAAATGTTCTTTTGATAATGACTCGCCATCTTTAATACCAAATGAATTTTTTTCATTTTTAGTATGATATATAACATTAACATAATCTTCACTAAAAGCATTATATCTACATATAACATAATTTCCTGTCCTTTTATCTTTATTTAAAAAAGATAGACTAAAATTACTTATTAATTCCATAGATATATAATCATTAATAGCTTCTTCTTTTTCTTTATTATCAATATATTTGAATTGTGAATTATTTACTATATCACTGACAGATTTAAATAAATAATCATTCACGTATTCCATAAATCTATCTTCAATTTCTGTCGCATCTTCTAATAATTTAACATAATGAGATAACTCTTCTTGACGTGTATATATTTTTTCTAATTTTAATTTATTAAGTATTTGTGATTTATAATTTATTATAGTAAAAGGCATTAAATCAGATGCATAAGATTTAATATAATCATGAAATCCTTCTGTAATATTCATCATGTCATTATGAGAAATAAGTTTATCAATATCATTTATATAAAGATATTTTGATTGTTCATTTAATTTTTTAAAATACGTTTTCATAATTTTATTTCTTTTTATTTTAAAATATCTTCTTTAATGATAACATTAGATTTTATTACTTTGTCTATTTTACCATTACTATATTTTATTGTTATTAAATCATCAGACGCAGAATTAGTATAGTCTAAAGCATTAACTAAAACTGGTATTGATTTGCCCTTAACTATTAAATTTCCATCCACCCACTCATCATTAGTTGCACTTTCAATTATATCTACTGATTTGTCATCAGTCTTTAACTCAACATCATTATCATCATCATATGTCTCATCACTTTCTATATCATTATCTATTATTTCTAATTCTGATATTTTATCACTTGGTACATTAACAACAACATTATCATCTTCTATTTTAACATTTACAGAATTATTAACATCAGATATTGATATAACAGTACCCACCTTACCATTTAGTAATCTAACTACACTACCTATTCTTAAATCATCATCAATTTCTTCTACTTCTTCAGTCTCATTTATTTTATTCTTTAATATTAAATATTTCTCTTTTAAATCATTTATCTGCACATTAATAGCATCTAATATTGTATCAACATACACACGATAATCATCAGAATCTTCTTTTACTGCATTCAAACCATCACGTTTGCTTTCTAATAAAGATATCTTTTCTTTTATTATATTCATCTCAATCCTTAAAGGCATTGACTTATTATCTTCTTTATTTATATCATTTAATATACTATTACTTATATCATAACCTAAATATTCTAATACAATATTCTTAACTTGCTTTGCATTCAGTCTTCTTAATAATACATTATCATTATTTAATTTATCATGTTTGTTAATATAATATTCACCATTAATATAAAAAATATCTATCCATCTATTTTCATATAAATTAGAAACTATTTTCTTACATATATTTATTTCTTGTATCATATTATAATTTTCATACAAATTTATAATATTTCTTTTTAATTGACTATCTTTAGCATCAAATACAGAATCTCTAAAATAATCTCCCACTAATGTATCATAACTTATTTTATTATCATTTAATATTATATCTTTATTTTCTTTTAATATATAAACTTTTTTATTGTCATAAATTTTTATGCAATCCGCTTTAATATCAACATTTTCTTCATTTATAAAATTACATAAACTAATAAAACTCTCTGATAAATTGCTAACATCTAACTTTGACGCATCAAATAATCTGTTATTTTTAATCTTATAATATTTATCTTTTACATAAAATATCATGCCTTCATTAGTATTTGCAACAGGTGAATATACATCTTTTATTGTAACCGCATTATCATTATCAGCAAATAATACAAATCCTTTATCATCATTCTCCAATACCATATTATATAATGTCCTTATATTACTATCATATAAATACTTACTTAACTTTTCTAATAATACTTTTTTTCTATATTTGTCTTTTATTATAACATAATTTAATACATCTTTTACTATATGCTCATATAAAAACTCATTATTATTTTGATAATTATAAATAAATTTAAACATTGCAATATCATCTTTATTATTAATAACATTTTGTATAATGTTCTCATAATAATCTTTAAATTCACTTATTATAGTTATATTCTTAAAATCATTAATAAAATTTTCATAGATAATATATTCTGGAAATTCATAATGAGCTAAATTATTAATATTATGATTATAATAATCAAATTTACTCTTTAATAATACACTATCTTTTAATAAATTAATATTATCACTTATTTTATCTAATAATTCTTTAATACCCAAATTCTCTACTACAGAAAATGATTTTTCTTGTTTGATAAAATAAGATATTTTATCAATATCATTTTTATTAGTCAAATTAGGTAAATAATCATTAATGCTATTTAATAATACTTCCCTTATTAAATTAACATTTTTTTGACTATTATCAAAATTAACAACATATTTATTACAGAGATTCTTAATATTATCATCAGTAATATTATCTCTTAATTCCCTTATTCTGTTTTTAAAATTTAATACGTTCATAAAACTATTATTTTTTTTATATATATAAATTTTTTAATAAATAGATATATTATATAATTCAGTCTCTTTTTTTTCACCATGCAAATTATACTCAATTTTTATATAAATATCTTTAGGCTTATTTTCTGGTAAACCAACACCACCATTCAATATTACTATATCTACAATAGAACCATCTTTTATAACAGGATTAACCATTATTGTACTATTATCAAATTCAATAACTGTACTATCATCATATCCATACCCCCCATCAATTATATGAAACTTATCTATAACACCACTATTATTAGCAAAAAATCTTATATTAGCTTCTTTTATCACATGTTTATGTGCAAATATATAACATTTTATATAATCATCATTTATATATTCATGTATACGCCATTTATATATACATTTATTTATATTAACATATTTTGCAATATAATCCCAATTATACTTATCATAACTAAATAATATATTAACTTTCTCATTATCAAATACATTACCATATATTTTCCACGATATATCTAATAAATCACCACAAAAATGAATATATTCATTTGGATTGTCTATTACAATATTATAACTAATATCATCAAAAGACGGTCTAATAATAAAATCTTGCATGGATTTATCAACATTAGTTGCCTGTTCAACAATAGGATAATACGTCTCTATTGCTAAATCAAATGATAATGTTATTTCATTATCACTTGGATATGAAAATTCAAATGACTTATCAATAGGATAATTTTCAGGAAATGCAATATTACACGGTATTCTAAACCCCCTATAAGCAATATCTATTATTACATTTTTATAAAAAATATCTAATATACACTGAAATATTTTAAACAATTCATTAACATTATTGACTTTTATAACAATATTAAATCTAATATCTAATGGTAATGAATTAATATATGCACTATATCGCGTCAATATACCATCTTCTATTATATCATAATTGCCATTTATCCATTTTTGAGTGAGATTAGACTCATTTATAGATGCATCAGATAATGTTATTATGCCACGAGGTATAGGGTCAATGTTGCCATCAATAGATAATTCATTGTAATTACAATCAGACCACGATAAAAAATAATCTTGCAAAAATCTCTCTTGCCCGCCCATATTATAAAAAAATGGAACATTAACTACCTTTTTATTACCATCCTTAATATTAATATAATTTATCTTTTCATTTAATACATTTATTACGCCAACAATTATTGACCTTAAAAAAATATCATCAACATTCGTTTTTGAAAAATAATTATCCAATTTAAAATATTTTTTTATACTATATATATAAATTTTAATTTTATTATAATAAATATTTATAATTAAATATCATAATAAAATTTATATTAATTTTTCAATAAAAATAATATCATCAGCAGATAGACCGTACAGATCATAGAGCTTTTGATTTATCTTATTTTCCCAACTTTTAATTAAATCTTTATAAAATTCTATCTGATGTAATTGCTGGGAAGATTCAATAAGTTTACTTATTTCTATAATATCATCTACTAATTTTGCTATATATTGTATTATATTTTCGTCTTTTGGTTTAATTAATGGTAATTGCAAAAGTATTTCTTTTCTAATATGAATCATATCACCAAGACGTTTGCCTTTATTTTTCAACCAAAATAATATTATTGTTGAATTTAATAAAGCAGTTAGATATTTTAAATTTATTCTATTTGAAACTAAAAATTTTATTGCACCAGAACCATAATATTCATCTTCTGTATAAAGAAATAACTGAATATGTGATCTTGTTTGACAAACAATTTTAGGCCCGTTTCTATAAAAATTATCATTTATTCCCCTATCTATATAAAAATAAGGTTTATTAAACTCTCCATATTTTATTTTAGCATTTTTTAATTGTATTTTATATTTATCAAAATGATTTTTTATATTAGGATAACTATTTATATCTAATCCATCAAAATTATTTTTACATAAATATATTATATAATTATTAGTTTTTTGTATATAATATCTATTAGTTGACGTATAATATGGCTTAATAAATTGTTTTTCTTCATCATTAAATTGTGAAATATCATTAATTATAAAACATTCATCTGGCGACGCTAAAATACCATTACATATTTCATTTTTATATAATTTAAAATTTGAATTTATTTCTATTTTATTTAAAATATCTTTTATTTTATCTGAAACAAATGTAAATATACCACCTCTTAATTCACTTGGATTTATAGCAGCAATAAACATTTCATAATTATTATCATTAATATAATTTTCATTATCTATATCTTTATTTAATATATATATTAAATCATCTACCATTATATTTTTATTTAATATTTTTGTATATTTTACTTTATATTCTTTATCAGGCTTTTCTTTTTTTACAACATAAATCATTGTTTGAATAGATGCATTTTTAAATACTTTAAAATCAACAAAATCTATATATTTTAATATTTTAGTTTCATTAATAATCTTATTTCGCAAAATTGACGCACCAAACGCTGTTGTCCAACTACTAGTTGCAATAAAACTATGATAACCACCTAATTTTAACAAATCTATTGATTTACAAGCAAATGCATACCAAAGATCCATTTTACCTTGATAATATTTCTTTGCTTTACATAATTTCATGTATTCAAATGGTTCTCTATTAGTATATTCCCTTACATATGGCGGATTACCTATTATTACATCAAATCCCCCATTTTTAATAATTTCTGGAAATGCTTTTTCCCAATCCATTGGATTTAAATGATTTAAATTATTCGATTCAAATAATGAAAGCTGATAATTAATATATATACTAGTATCTATCAATGAATTGCCAAATTTAATATTATTTGATAAATCTGGTATTATATTACCATTATTATAATTTAACTGATATTGAATACTATCATAAGTTTCACTTTCTAATAATTTTAATATTAAAGATAATTTTGTCACTTCTACTGCACCAAAATCTATATCTACTCCATAAATATTATTTAATAAAATATTCTTTTTTTCTTCAATAGTTAATACATAATTATTAACTTCTTTTTCGTATACCTTTTTTGTTTTTACAGCAAAATCTTTATCTTTTATATAACAATCTAAATAAAATTTTAACAGAAAATCATATGCACCTAATAAAAATATACCAGATCCACACGCAGGATCTAATATTTTTAAATTAAATATATCATCTATATTTTTATCTTTTACTAATTCACCAACAGTATTATTTACTATATAATTAACTATATAAATTGGCGTATAATAAATATCATTATTTTTATTACCAATATTGAATTGTTCATAAATGTCACCTAAAATACTTATATAATCATCATATTCATAATTTAAATCAAAATCATAAATATTATTTATAATAATTTCTAATATATTATCATCAATACAAATATTACTATCTAAATCAAATAAATTACTATTATATTTATTTTTTGCAATACCAAATAATTCTATCAATTTTAAATAAATATTTGAATTATTTAATAAATTTTTTATATTAATATCTTTTTCTATTTTTTTATCATTTAATATTCGTAAAAAAATTATTGATATGATTATCCTTTTTATAAAATAATCTATATAATCAATATTTAATTTATAATTTTTATTATTAATATTTTCATATAATATTTTATATAAATAAGAAAATGTATTTTTATTAATCATATTTCCAATAAAACTATTGTTTTTTTATCAATGAATTTAATTTTTTAAAATTAATATTATCAAAATTTAATTTATATCCACCTAACTTAAAAAAATGACGTATAAGATTACCATTTATATCTTTCTCAGGTATCACACCCTTATCTAATAATCGTTTAGTGCCTTCACATCCAATTAAATGTGAACATGCTAATATGCCACTTTCTGTTATTAATATGCCATCAACAATAGTACCACTATATTTATTAATATAATCTTTCATTATATCTTGATACATTTCTAATGATTTAATCATACATAAATGCTGTATTTCAGGATGATTTAAAAAAACACTTTTACTAATATCTCCATATCCTGTCTCCTTCCTTATGTTATGCCCTATTTGATACAACCCCCAATATTCTGAATTTAACCTATTTGCATTATGATTATATCTTGACTCTAAATATTGTATTTGCAACAAATAATTTTCCATAGTCATTGTGCTATCATCAGGATATGATAAAACAATATCATATTGAACATGATCATCAATATCATTTGTAATAAAATAAAAATTAAAAAATATAAATGATAATGATGCAAACAATAATAATACTAATAATATTATTAATAACTTTCTGATATAATAATTTTTGTTATAAAAAATATGCTTGCGTCGTGCTTTTCTATACTCTTTTCTTTTATTTTTATATTCTTTTTTAATATCAGAAAATATTAATTCAAAAAATATAATATCACCATTTATTTTATTCATTATAATATAATTTTCTAAATTTATATTCCCAAAAATTTAATAACTTATTAAATAAATTAATATCATTATTTATATTCTGATATAAATATTTATAACTAATATTATTATCATCATTAACATTATAATGATTTTGCTTTACATCTGATTGTTTTAAAAAATTATTTATTAATTTAACATAAAAATTATTTTTGCTCATAACATTATTTAAAATTCTTTTGAAATTTTTGCATTGCTTTAATAAATTCATCTCCATATTTATCATATATTTCATAAAACTCCTTTCTAGAACATTCATTTAATTGACACCAATACATTATTACGTCATCATCAATATTTATTTTTTTCTTTTCTTCCTTTTCTGTTTTTACCGACTTTAATGTATTATATACCCAAGCAGGTGTACGTTTATAAATTTTTGATAAAGAATTACACCAATAATCTAAAACTTCTGCAGTATTAATATTTTTTATATTAAATATATCTGCCTGAACTGGATATCGTATAGCAAAAAAACGCTGAAACATAAAAAAATATTTTGACTTCTCATAATCCTTCATAGATAAAAATGACTGAGGATTAACAAATAAATTATTAAATACTTTAAATAAATCTTTCATATTTTTTTATTATACAAATATATAAAAAATTTGACATGGCAAAATTTATATTACTTATTACCGACTATTAATTATTTTCTGTATTTTAAATACACATGCTAATAAAGATATAATAGGATCTATTACTTGATATCGTTGTGATTGATAATTAGCAACTTCTATTATTATTTGTGGTATTTTATTAACCATATTTGGATAATTATCTTTAATATAATTAGGTAAATCTATACCTAATGAATATAAAACATCATCCACTTTATCAGCATATTGACTAACAATAACTTTGTAATTCTCAATAGGATTAGTATTATTAAATATAAGATCAAAAACATCAACAAAAGAATAATTTAATATCTTTATATCATCTATTGATATATTTTTTATTCCTTTATCATAAAATGTCTGAAGTTTACTAATCATAGAACGCATACTAGGAAAATTCTTTTTGACAAATTCAATAATAGCATCTTTTGTGATAACAATATTTAGTTCTTTACATATTTTAATTATATGATGTGCATATTTATTTAATAATTCACGTTCTTCCTTTTTTGTAGCAGGTACAAAATTTATACACATAAACCTGTCTTGAATAGGATCGGGTATTTTATTAATATAATTACATGTACCAATAAATCTTATATTAGCATTTTCTGTAAATTTTTCTATTGCGCCCCTAAGGGCTTTATAAAATTGATCTGACGCACCATCCATCTCATCTAATATAACAACCTTCATATTAGTACTACTAGACACAATAGGCATTGACAAACAAAATTCTGATATTTTAGTCCTTATCACATCAACAGAAGACTCATCAGAAACATTAATATACAAATACGTAGTATCATTTGCTAATATTTTTGCCAATGATGTCTTGCCACATCCAGCAGGGCCTAAAAATATATAATTTTGCTTAATATCACCTCCAATAAATTCATTTCTTATCCTATCTAATAATACAATATCATCAAGTTTTTTAGGACGATACTTTGCAGTAAATAAATAATTATTTAATGATTCATTACTCATAAAAATATATAAAATTTAAAAATTAATTATTTATCAAATTCTATTTTCTCTGTAACATCAGTATCTTTCTTAACAATATTATTTAAAAAATTATTAATTAATTCAACAACTTCTGCATAAGGATATTTAGCTAACGTGTTTAATATTAAGTTAGCCTCATCTTCTTTTAGCTCATTTTTGCCTAATAAATTCATTATCATATATACTTCGGCAAATGGCTTTGTATTTAAAAAATTAACTAATGATTTTTTAAAATCATCATTGATTTGATATAAAACTTCGTTTCCCATATTATTATTTTTTGTTTGTTTTTTTATTACTAATTTTTTTCATTGATATAATAATAACATCATCACCTATTTCCACTTCTTCACCTATAAACCCGTTTCTTATTATACCACCTTCTATTTTACCATGAAATTCTTTGTCTTTTGATAAAGAATTAATATAACAATTTATACATTTATTATTATATTTAACAATACAATCTTCTACTTTTGAATTTTTTATAGTATTATTACTAATCAATTCACAATTTACTAAACGAGAATTTACAAAATCACATCCTATTAAATCAGAATCTTGTATTATAATATCACCACTACAATCATATAAAGTAACATTATTAATATATCCACTCTTAAATTCAGCATTCTTAATTTCTATTCTTGATATATCACTATTATAATTAATAGAACATTTTGTTAAATTATTATCAACTAATATATTTATTATTTTGTTTCTTAACATACTCCAATAAGTATTTATTATTTCTTTATTATCTAATAAATCTATAGTAAAATCAACATCGGGCAATAATTCATTAATTTTATTAACATTTTTATAAATATCTATAAATTTTTGATATTCTTTATAAATAGATTTTATTTTATCATAATCAGTATCATTTAACTTATTATTTTCTAATATAGAAAATGTATATAATATAAAATAATTTATATTATCAATAATATCTTTTTTCTTTTTTTCATAACCATTACCGCCCATATATCTAAATTCTATATATCCATCTTTTAGTTTTGAAAAATTAACACCATAATACTTGCTTTTAGGAACATCTATATATACTTCATTTATTGTAGCATCTGTTATGATATCATAATAATTTACACATAGCTTTTTTATTGATTTGGCAAATACAGAATTTCTACGTTTTGGGAATGCTTTATATACTTTATCCTCATCAAAATTCAAACAAAATTTTAATGTATTAAGTAACATAAAATCAATAGGTAATTTTATCATAGTTTCATCATAACTCATATTAACATGTATAGCACATCTATCATCTGTTATTGCATTTTCTGATAACCAATTTAGCACAAGACCTAATTTTTTGATAGCATCTTTATATGCCATCACTCCTGTTATAAGTTCATAACATTTATCACCGCCAGAATAATCTATTTCTAATTTCCATATATCATCAGTAACATCAAGATCCGTATGATATTTAAGTGCATATTTATTAACACCAGTAACTACTTCAGGTATTAATACACGCACACCACAATGTTCAGATAGTTTTCTTGCTATTTTTTTATAATCACTAGGAGATATAAATTCAAATTCAAATCCTAGTCTAGCTGCATTTAGCACATCGTTTTTTCCCATAAAATTAATTTTTAATTATATATCATTTTTATTAATTTGTGTTAATACTAAATTGTAATTTTTATTAACACACTGAATATTAACAATTATAGTATCACCACTTTTAATATTTTTTTTATTAAAATCTATTTTTGTATCATTTGACATATTAGCATAATATAAATATCCAGTAAATATATCATCAATTTCGACAAATATACCATTATCATTTACTCCTGTTACAATACCCACATATTCTTTAGTCAAATCTAATTTTTTAACCTCATCTGGCAATATATGTTGTATATATTTTTTATTACTGACAACAAATATTCCACTGCCATCATCATCATTTCTCACATAATTTTCAATCATCACATTTTTCTCTGTACCAACAAGTGAATCAAAATCTAATATTTTATTTGCAGATGCTAATCCACCAGGCATAAAAGCATTTACTCCCATTATATCTACAATGTATCCACCTTTATTCTTACCTACTATCTTTGCAGTATACGCCACACTAGGATTTTTTAGCTGATTAAAAAATTCTTTTATTAACGCATTTTGAAAACCTTTTGTCAAAGACCCTCTTACATCATATTTATTACTTTCTATGTATACATAAATTTTATTATTAGATAAAAAATATTTTCTTGATTCATCATTTGTAATAATATTTATAAAATCTTCTTTTGTTATACCTACTACATTAAAAAAAGCATTTTCTTTACTTAATTTAATATATACATCAATAAAATTATTACATAACACTAACAAATCATCTGTATCTTTATTATAACTTTCTATATCAGTTAATAATAACAAATCACCAACATTAACATCCTTTGGCGTCACCTTACCATCAGCATTTAATACAAATGTCTTTTCATACAATGCTTTCATCTCTTCTATATACTCAATAGGATAATCTTTTGTTATTATCTTATCTCTTCTTGATTGTTTACTATTATTAATTTTTACTCCCATAATATCATAATTTAAATTATTTTCGATAATATTTGATGATAATAATTTATTGTTAATATATTACTTTTTGCAATATCAATTAAATTATTATCATAATAATAACTAGATATATCTTCATTATATATATGATCACTAACATCAAATCCAAAAAATGACAATATATCTTCAAAATATACAGCTTTACTATATTGACCATTACGCCATAAGTCTACTATATCAATAATATTAGACTCCCACGGCTTAATATTATATAATTTTAAACACTGTGGCATTTCTATATCATACTTAATAAATTTTTTATATAATTGTAATATATCAAAATTCTTAATATTATATCCACACAATGATAACCCCATGCTATCAACCTTTTTTAATATATTAGAAATTGACTTTAATATAATAAATTCATCATGATTAGTATAATCCTTAATATTTAATTTTTCACTATCATTATCTGATATGACACCAACTGCAACAGATACTATTTTATTATACTCAGCCATTTGATAAGCATACATATTCCAAAATTTCTCTATTGCTTCATCAGATAAATTATAATCATCATTATGCCTAAAGGCATGTAATAAAAATGACGATATATCATTTTTATCAAGGTCATTAAATATTCTAACTTTCGGTACCGTCTTTACTGATAAATAAATAATATTTTTCATATAATATATTTTTTGACATCTTTTATATATAATATAAAAAAATGTAAAAACTAATATTTTTATTTTTTACGAACAATTAAATATTGACAAATCATTTGATTATTATGATACTGTTTAGATATATATAAATCATACATGTTATCTATATTATCTTTATTTTCCTCTATAAAATCAATAGCTTCTTGTTCAGTTGCTAAATTTTCAATATCCATAATATTCTTAATAAATTGATTATATAAAATATCTTTATACTGACTATTCAACATATCAAATGTTATTAATAATATTCTAAAAAAATCATTGTTATTCATATATTTTTATTTTATATCTATTCATTTTTAACTTTGATAAATCCAATGTCCTGAAACTTCGTCCCACACGTATGTTCCAGCCAGCTTG
>Ga0209409_1001747_pt1 | contig 17866 bp, 14 predicted proteins | sample AD_JPNMR1_MetaG_FD_184424 | JGI IMG/M metagenome (GOLD analysis project Ga0209409, IMG submission 184424) | Active sludge microbial communities of municipal wastewater-treating anaerobic digesters from Japan - AD_JPNMR1_MetaG (SPAdes) (version 2) | ecosystem: Engineered > Bioreactor > Anaerobic...
TATGGTTCTCATAGGGATTATATTATTAAGTGCCGGAATCTATTTTCAGATTAAAGGCATGCCGACAAAAGGAAAACCAGTAGCAGTTATAGAACAGTCAGAACCGGTTGAAATGACGGAAGAAGGAGTGGTTGTTGAAGAAGCAACAGAAGAAGCAACGGAAAAAGCAACGGAGGATGCCGCTTCTTCCAAGCAACCAAAAGAGAAAAAACCTGCAACACCGATAGTCCTTATTATCATTGGTGCTACTGGACTTCTTGTCGGGTGGAACTGCTCTGTGAAGGATGCAATAAGGTCTGCAAAGAAAATAAATATATCCTACTGAGAGGTTTCTTTCATCCTGTAGATAATGCTGCCTATTTCAGAAGCCATATCCACATTTGCGACATTAATTTCTTCGGGAAGAATTAATACAACAGGCGCAAAGTTGAGTATGCTTTTTATGCCTGCCTCTACAAGGATATTAGCGGTATCCTGTGCTGAATTAGCGGGAACACAGAGAAGAGCAATCTTTACATTATTTTTAATAATGAATTTTTTCATATTTTTTATATCATAGATACCTATCCCTTTAATTGATTGCCCTATCTTTTCAGGGTCATTATCAAAAGCACCTATAATCTCAACGTTAATTTCTAAAAATCCGGGATACTGCACAAGTGCTGTTCCCAGTCGTCCAGCCCCTACCACTATCGCCTTAACTTTTCTGTCCAGTCCAAGCAGTTCTTTAAGTGTTTCAATAAGTTTGTCCACATTATAACCAACACCTCTTTTACCGAATTCACCGAAAAAGGAAAGGTCTTTTCTGAATTGTTCAGGAGGTATATTGAGCAGGGATGTTATTTCTTTAGATGATATTATTGTCCTGCCTTTTTGTTTCTCCCTTTCCAGATAACGGAGATATGCTATTGTCCTTTTTATTGTTTCCGTTGGGATATTATGTTTTTTTGACATAAGTCAAAAGTAATAAGTAATAAGTCAAAAGTAAAAAGTTAAAAGTCAAAAGTAAAAAGTAATAAGTCAAAAGTCAAAAGTAATAAGTCAAAAGTAAAAAGTCAAAAGTCAAAAGTAATAAGTTAAAACTGCGGATTTCCATTTACGCTTATCCTGTCCACCTTAGTTCTTGTTGAAATGAGCAGGTTCTGGAAGAAGTATCGCTGAGAAATTTTTGCTTTATGCCTTTCTGTCAACGAGGTTGACTCAGTGTTTATTCTGTTTGACTTTTTTGGTTAACCCCCTATAATAATTATACAGATTTATAAGGCATTTTCAATTATAAGGAGAATAAATATATGGAAAAGTATAAAGTGCCTGTTGAGAAATTGAAGAAGGAGTGTAATTTAGAAGATTTAAAGTTTACCACAACAGAAGAGATAAAACCTCTTGAAGGATTAATAGGTCAGGAAAGAGCAAAAAAGGCACTTGAGTTTGGTTTGAAGATAAGGAGTGATGGGTACAACATATTTGTTGCAGGGATTTCGGGAACAGGCAAGACCACCTCTGTTGAACAGGCGGTAAGAAAAACAGCCAAAGGGCAGAATGTCCCGGATGACTGGTGTTATGTGTATAATTTTTCAAATCCTGATAACCCTGTGGCTTTAAGATTACCTGCTGGTATGGCAGTTTCTTTCAGAAAAGATATGGAAGAACTTGTAAAGGAACTGCAGGTAGAACTTCCAAAAGAACTTGAAAGTCAGCTATATGAAGAGCATAAGAATCAGATAATAAAAGAATTCCAGAATAAAAAGAACGAACTTCTGGAAGAATTTGAAAATTCTGCAAAAGCAGCAAACTTTCAGATTAAAAAGACACCCACCGGTATAGTGATGGTTCCTGCTATTGAAGGCAAACCACTTGAGGAAGAGGATATTGAGAAGTTAACAGAATCCGCGAAAGATGAAATAAAGAAGAAACAGGAGATGTTATACGAACACTTTAACCAGATCTCCCGGGAAATCAGAAAACTGGAAAAGGATGCACAGAAGAAACTGGCTAACCTTGAAACGGAGACAGCAAAAGCCACTATAAGTCCGAGAATAGAGGAACTAAAAGAAAAGTACAAAAATTTTCCTGAGATTTCAAAATATCTTGGTGATGTAGAAAAGGATATGATAGAAAATGCAGATAGTTTCAAAGAAAAGAGGGAGATAGAGATACTGCCGGGAATAAAACTTCCTGAAAAACCATCTGCTCTTTATAAATATGAAGTAAATGTTTTGATAGATAACTCCTGTCTTCAAGGTGCACCTGTGGTTAAAGAGACAAATCCAACATCCTATAATCTCAGCGGAAGGATAGAATACCGCCCGCAGTATGGAGCAATGGTGACGGATTTTACTATGATAAAGCCAGGCTCCCTTCATAAAGCCAATGGTGGCTATTTAATAATTCAGGTACTGGACGTGCTTAAAAATTATTTTTCATGGGAAACACTGAAAAGGGCTATAAAGAATAAGGAGATTATGATAGAGGACCTTAATGAACAATACCGTCTTATCAATACACCCACATTGAGGCCACAGCCCATACCTCTTGATATTAAAGTTATCCTCATAGGTAATCCTCTTTTTTATTACCTCCTTTTCACTTATGATGAGGACTTTAAAAAACTATTTAAGGTTAAGGCGGACTTCAGCACCATTATGGACAGAGATAAGGAAGGGGTTGAAAACTACTTTGCTTTTATAAGCAAAATCTGTAAGGAAGAAAATCTACTCCCTTTTGATAAAGAATCTGCTGCAGAGATAATTGAATACGGAGCCAGAATTGCCGAAGACCAGAATAAACTGACAACAAGATTCAGTGAGATAGCCGACATTATAAGAGAAGCAAACTTCTGGGCTATATCAGAAAATTCTTCTATTGTAAAAGCGGAGAATGTAAAAAAGGCATTGGAAGAAAAGGTCTTCAGGGCAAACCTTATAGAAAAACGTATAGAGGAACTTATTAAAGAAGGCACTATTATGGTGGATACTGAAGGTGAAGTGCCAGGACAGATAAACGGGCTTTCTGTATTAACTCTCGGGGATTACTCATTTGGGAAGCCATCAAAAATAACAGCAAGGGTTTATACAGGAAGAGGTGGAATGATAAATATAGACAGGGAAGTAAAACTTTCAGGGACCATACATAATAAAGGATTTTTAATTCTTACTGGCTATATGGGAGAAAAATATGGTGTGGATAAGCCACTTATCTTCAGTGCTACCCTGTGTTTTGAACAACTCTATGAGGAAATTGAAGGAGATAGTGCTTCTTCTGCCGAACTTTATGCATTGATTTCTGCATTATCAGGGCTTCCTATAAAGCAGGGTATAGCGGTAACAGGGTCAGTAAACCAGAAAGGGGAGGTTCAGCCCATAGGAGGTGTTAATGAAAAAATAGAAGGGTTCTATCATACCTGTAAGATAAAAGGGCTGACAGGTAATCAGGGTGTTATTATTCCCCTTTCAAACGTAAGGCATCTTATGCTGAAGGATGAGGTTATAGATGCAGTGAAAAAGGGGAAATTTCATATATGGGCTGTGAACACTATAGATGAAGGAATAGAAATTCTTACAGGAATTCCTGCAGGGGAAAAAGACAAAAAAGGAAATTATCCAGAAGGCACTGTTAACTATCTGGTTTCTAAACGGCTGGAAGAACTCACCAGAAATTATCTAAAACATCAGAAAATACAGCCATATAAGAGAAAAAAGAGGTAGCGAAAACTCCTTTTACCTTTATATTTACGTGTTTCAGTAAATATTCACGGAACTTCTACTATAATGAGAAATAAAAATTTCAGGAAATGGGATTTTGACATTTTTTTTGAGTATCTGAAGCCATATAAAAAAGCGGTTATTCTTGCCCCTCTCTTTATGATTTTTGAAGTGGCAATGGACCTACTGCAACCTAAACTTCTTGCTCATATTGTTGATGAAGGGATAATAAAGGGAAATTTAAAATTTATAATACATACCGGATTTTCAATGCTTGGAATTGCAATTGCTGGTTTGGTCGGTGGCATTGGATGTACAATATTTTCAAGTATCGCAAGTCAGAATTTCGGACATGATTTAAGAAAAGCCATTTTTAAAAAAATTCAGAGTTCACAGTTTAAAGATATCAGTATATTTTCACCATCCTCCCTCATAACAAGATTGACAAATGATGTGTCTCAGGCACAGCAACTTGTTCTTATCTCTTTAAGGATGCTTGTTAGAGCACCTTTTCTATGCGCCGGTGGAATTATTATGGCTTTTCTTATAAACCTTAAACTTTCCCTGATAATTTTTATTGTAATCCCACTGCTTCTTTTTATTTTCTATTTTATTACAGGGAAGAGTTTCTCTTTATTTACCGCTATGCAGAAAAAGATAGACAGGATTAATCTTATAATCAGAGAAAACCTCGCAGGTATAAGGGTAATAAGAATTTTTAACAGGACCTGCTATGAGAAAAACCGTTTTGAAAATGCAAATAAGGAATTGGTTGATGCATCTCTGAGTGCAATTAATCTTATTGTTAAAATCGGTCCGATTGTTATGATTATTGTAAATTTAAGCATAATTGCTGTTCTATGGTTTGGTGGCAGGATGTCAATAAACAATGAAATTATGGTGGGTGAGATAATGGCGTTTATCAATTATCTGATGATAATTCTTATGTCCCTTATGATGATAAGTAATTTGTTTATATTTATATCAAGAGCAGGTGCTTCTGTGGAAAGAATTAATGAAGTCCTGAAGATGAAAGAACCAGACAGAAAAGAAAAATTTTATTCTATGGTTTCTATAAAAGGAAAGATAGAGTTCAAAAATGTTTTTTTCAGTTATAGAGAAACAGAGAATGCTCCTTTTCTACAGAATATTTCGTTTTCAATAGATGAGGGGGAAACAGCAGGAATAATCGGAATTACAGGTTCAGGAAAAACCACCATTTTAAACCTGATTGCTGGTTTATATGAACCAATTTCTGGAGATATTCTGATAGATGGAATAAGTATGAAGGGTATTGACCCTTATATATTGAAGAAACATATGGGTGTTGTTACACAGGAGGTAATGATATTTTCAGGGACTATAAGGGAAATTATGCAATGGGCAGATGAATATGCATCGGATGCAGAAATAGAAGAAGCTCTGAAAATAGCAGAGATTTATGGCTTTGTTATGAAACTTCCTGAGGGGCTTGACACATTTATAGGACAGAAAGGTGTAAATCTATCAGGAGGGCAGAAACAGCGATTAACAATAGCGAGGGCAATTGTCAGAAAGCCAAAGATTATTATTTTTGATGATTGTACAAGTTCAGTGGACTTCATAACGGAAAAGCGGATATTAAGGAATTTGAAGGATAGATTAAAGGATTGCACAAAAATTATTGTTACTCCGAGGATATTTACAGTTATGGAAGCAGATAAAGTCATAGTCCTTGAGAAAGGGCAAATTATAGGGATTGGAAGCCACAGGCAACTTATTGATGAATGCGATGTTTATAGAGAGATATATGAGTCCCAGATAGGAGAACGGTTAAATGTCTGAAAGGGATAGATTTCAGGAACACCAGAGGATGAGATTGTCTCATGGACCATTTTTTGGTCCACCAGGTCCGGGCAGGCATATGCATCTACCTTCTGAAAAGCCAAAAGAAACAACAAAAACACTGAAAAAACTTATTAAGTATCTGGGTAAGTACAGATTATATCTTTTTCTTACATTTACCTGTGCAATCGGAAGTTCAGTCCTTTCACTTTTAGGACCATATCTGATAGGAAAAGGAATTGATAATTATATAATACCGAGGGCTATCTCAGGTTTCGGGAGATTTCTTCTTTTTATGCTGACCATATACATCTTTAATTCCATCCTTTTATATATCCAGGGTATTACAATGGCAAATATATCCCAGAGAGTGGGTTTTGACCTCAGGGAGGATGTATTTGACTGTCTCCATAAACTTTCCCTCAAGGTTATTGATAAAAGACCTATCGGGGACATAATGAGCAGAATGACAAATGATATAGATATGATAAACACAAGTATTTCAACTGCGATAGTTCAGTTCTTTTCAGGAATAATTATGCTCATAGGTACAATTATAATGATGGTTGTTTTAAGTCCTGTTCTTACATTATTCAGTATTATGTTAATTCCCCTTATGGCTATTACCACAAAATTTATATCTGCAAAGACAAGGAAGTACTTTTCTCTTCAGCAGACAAAACTTGGTGAGGTTAACGGGCTCGTGGAAGAAGATATTAGTGGTTTGAAAATAATAAAGATTTTTGGTATGGAGGAAAAGGAAATAAGAAGGTTTGAGGAAAAGAACTCTGAACTGAGAGATTACGGGATTATGGCACAGAAATCAGCCGGTATTATACCGCCACTTATGAACTTTCTGAACAACATAAGTTTTGCCATCATAGGTGGCATAGGAGGCGTTTTTGTTATAAGAAATATAATTACTATTGGAACAATAGCAAGTTTCATAAACTATGTAAGACAGTTTACCAGACCACTGAATGAGCTTGCGAACCAGTTTAATATTATTCAGGGCGCAATAGCAAGTTCGGAAAGGGTTTTTGAGATTATAGAGGAAAAGAAGGAAAAAGAAGATGAAGATGGGTTAGCAGATATTGAGGATATAAAACAATCTCTTGAATTCAAAAATCTCTGGTTTTCTTATGAAGATGAGAAATATGTTCTCAAAAATATAAATTTTCATATTGCGCCTGGCAGATTGATTGCAATTGTAGGTCCAACAGGGGCAGGAAAGACAACCCTCATAAATCTTCTTGCACGATTATACGAGATTGATAAAGGGGAAATTCTCTTTGATAACATTGATATCAGAAGGATAAAGAAGGAAAGTTTAAGGTCTATTCTCGGGGTTGTGCTTCAGGATACATACCTTTTCTCGGAGTCAGTAAGAGAGAATATAAGGTATGGAAAACTGGAGGCGACTGACAGAGAGGTTGAAGCAGTATGCAGGGCAATAAATGCTGAAGAATTTATTTTGACCCTGCCTGCAGGATACGATACAGTTCTTTCAGATGGGGCGCAGGAATTGAGCCAGGGACAGAGACAGCTTATTGCAATTGCAAGAGCGATGCTGGCTGACCCGAAGATTTTAATTCTGGATGAAGCAACAAGCAGTATAGACACTAAAACAGAAATGGATATTCAGAGAAGTATGGTAACATTGATGAAAGGAAGGACAAGTTTTGTAATAGCCCACCGGTTAAATACAATAAAGAATGCTGATTTAATTCTTGTAATCAAAGGGGGCGAAATAATTGAAAAGGGAACGCATAAAGGATTGATGGAAGAGAAAGGATTTTATTATAATCTGTTCACCAGCCAGTTTGGCGAAATTTCTTAAATTTTCCCTCACCCTACCCTTCTTTTCCTTTTGAGTTTTAACTTTTGCCTTTTTACTTATTACTTTTGCCTTATTACTTTTGAGTTATTCCTTTTAACTTATTACTTTTGACTTTTGAGTTCTTACTTATTAGTTTTGAGTTATTACTTTTAACTTTTGAGTTATTAGTTATTCCTTTTGACTTATTACTTATTACTTTTGACTTTTAAGTTATTCCTTTTGCCTTTTGAGTTCTTACTTATTAGTTTTGAGTTATTACTTATTCCTTTTGACTTATTACTTTTGAGTTATTACTTTTTCCTTTTGCCTTCTTCCTATTCATACCTTAATGCCTGAATGGGGTCAAGATATGCGGCTTTTCTTGCAGGATATATCCCAAATGAGATACCAACAGCAACAGAGATGGAAAAAGCAAGTATTATTGACCATGGTGTTAAAATTGTTGTCATTCCTGCAAATTTTGTGACAACCTTTGGAATAACCACTCCCAAAACTATTCCTATAAAACCACCGATAGAAGAAAGAATAACGGCTTCTGTTAAGAACTGTTTTATAATGTCCTTCCTTTTTGCTCCGAGAGCCCTTCTGATACCTATCTCTCTGGTTCTTTCTGTAACTGTGGCAAGCATAATATTCATAATCCCTATTCCACCGACAATCAGGGAAATAGCCGCAATGGAACCGAGGACTATATTAAAAATCCTTGCTGTATGTTCTGCCTGTTTCAGTAGTTGTAAGGGGACGAGGATTTCATAGTCCTGCTGTTTGTGCTCTCTCTTCAGGATGTCTTCCACTATTGCAGCAGTGGTTATTATCTGGTCCATATCCTTTACTTTTATAATAAAACGGTGGTATTTAACCCACTCCCTTTCAAGTCCTCTTATTCCTACCCCTGTTCTTTTGCCCACTGTATATTCTCCATAATAAATTCTCTGGGTTGTAAGTGGCATATATACATCAAAGTTTATATCCTCCGCTTCAAATCCAACCCCTGAAGTGACGGCTTTTTCTCCAGCAACTCCTATAACTGTGAAATAGTTTGAACCAATCCTGATGGTCTTCCCTACTGCTTCTTCAAGAGGAAATAACTGGTTTTTTACTGAAGAACCTATTACCACATATGGTTTTATAAGTTCTGTATCCATCTCATTGAAAAAACGACCTTTTACTACCTGCAGATTCATTACAGAAAGATATTCAGGATATGTCCCGACAATACGTGCGGATATACTTTTTTCAAGATGCCATACATCTCTTTTATCTTCCCAGGTAGGAACTACAGTTTCAACAGAAGGGATTATCTCTATCCTTCTTATGTCAACAGGTGTGAGTCCATAGACAGGAAGCATTACTGTTTGCTGTGTCCCTGGAGGGGTTGGTGGTTTTACTGCTTTAACTATTATGTTATTGCTTCCAAGTTCTTTTATTTTTTCCCGTGCCTCATAACTGGCTCCTTCTCCAATGGCAAGCATAGCAATAACAGACGCGACACCAAATATAATACCCAATGCAGTAAGCAATGAACGTAACTTATGAAGGTAGATATTCTTCCACCCTGCCCTTACAACTCTCATTATATGGGATATATGTATCTGTATGTGTCTCATCCGTTTACAATCTCACCGTCAAGTATTCTTACAGTCAATTTTCCGTAACTGGCTATATTGCTGTCATGGGTAACTATAAATAGTGTTGTTTTCTGTTCTTCATTCAGTTTTTTTAAGAGTTCCATAATCTCTTTCCCTGTCTTTGTATCTAAGTTTCCGGTTGGCTCATCTGCAAGTATGAATGCGGGATTGTTTATAAGCGCCCTGGCTATTGCAACTCGTTGTTGTTGTCCGCCTGAAAGTTCACTGGGTTTGTGTCTTATTCTGTTTCCAAGCCCAACAATTTCAGCCATTTCTATTGCTTTATGTGTTATTGTTTCTTCATCAAGCCCCTGATAAAAAAGCGGGAGGCCTATATTTTCTATTACTGTAAGATGCGGAATAAGGTTGTATGACTGAAATATAAAACCAATCTTTTTGCTCCTTACTTCTGAAAGTTCATCATCATTTAAGGATGAAACCTCTTTCCCGTCAATATAGTATTTCCCACCTGTTGGTCTATCCAGACATCCGAGTATATTAAGAAGAGTTGTTTTACCACTACCAGATGGTCCCATAAGTGATATATGCGTACCTTCCTCTATGGCAAGTGAGATGTTTTTTAATACAGGAATTTGAATATGTCCCAGAGTGTATGTCTTACTTATATTTTCCAATCTGAGAATGTATCTGTTTCCCATCTATTACTCCATACGTTCAGATGGTCTTCTGCCTGGATTACTGTTTTCTCTTTGTGTCCCAGTGGGTTTTCTTCTTTCCATAGCAGGTGTACCCGCAGATGGTATTTCAGCGGGCGCCTGATTTTCAACCACAGGGGGACTTATCTGCTGCTGTTGTTGTATATTTTTCTGCGGTTCTGATGTCTCCTGCTTGAAAGTTCCCTTTTCTTCCATCTCAGTTTTTTTAATCGCAGATGTTATACCCACTCCGGGTCTAATAACCACTTTTTCTCCTTCTGAAAGCCCGCTTTTTACTTCAACCATTGTCTCACTGCTTTCACCCAGTGTTATCTTCCTGTCCGTTATATTACCATCCTTGTAAACCGTACAGTATGGCTCGCCTGCCTTAAAAAAGACAGCATTGACCGGAATAACAAGAACATTTTCCAGTTCCTTTATAAAGACCTCTGCTTTAGCGCTCATACCTGGTTTCAAAAAATTCATACTTTTATCAAGCGCTATACGGGTAACATATACATTTATATCAGGATTTAGAAATTTTAAGGTAGTGTCAGGCATAACAGATATCTTTACTACCTTTCCTGTTAAAGCCACATCAGGAAACGCATCTATTCTGATTTGTGCAGGTAGCCCAACTCGTATATTTTTTATAGATGATTCATGAACTTTTATTTCCACGCCCATAGTGTCAAAATCAGGAAGGTTCAGGAGTTCCTGATACTGTCTTACAGATGTGCCGGGCTGGATGGGAGATGATGTTGCCCATGGTCTATCACTTGTAGCATAGGTAACAAAGCCGGGTCTTGTTGCTCTTATTGTGCATTTTTCTATCTGCTTTTCAACATCTTCCATATTATTTTTGTTAAGGATGTATGACGCTTTTTTACTTCTCAGGTTTGCCTCTGCCTGAATCATTTTTGCCTTTGCAGTATCTTTTACCCGTTCAAATTGTAGTTTTGCTTCCCTGTAGTTTGAGAGTAGTTTTTCTACTTCTTTAGGGAATTCATATTCAAGAAACAGGTTATACTCAAGCTCTGCCTGTTCCTGTTTAACCTCTTTCTGTTTTAGTGCAAGTTTATCGGCCTCAAGTTCACTTTTTGTAACATATCCTTTCTCTGCAAGTTTTTCACTCCAGTCCACAGTATCTTTTGCCCTCGCTACCTCTTCTCTTGCGATGTCTATATTATTTTCAAGTGCTCTTTTTTTGTTGAGCGCCTCCCCACCTAATTTGTCACTTTTGATAAGTTGAGACATATCAACATTATTCTCTTCTATAATTTCTTTTGCGAGTATATCTCCAAGATATTTTTTCAGGTCCATCTCTGCGAATTGAACATTCAGTTTTGCCTGAGATATATTACTTTCATTTTCTTTTTTAAGAATTTCCATCTGCTGCTGTTCCTGTGTATAAGCAGCTAAACTGTTTTCCACTGTAATTTTCAATTGTTCAAGTTTATCTTCAAGGTCTTTGGAATCAAGTTTTAGAAGGACTTTGCCATTTTTTACATCCTCCTCTGTAATCCGAGTACCTTCATCAACAACCTCAAGGATATTTCTGGTGCCAGGGACTTCATTGACAATCTTCTGGGATTCCAGAGCCACAAGGTTTCCACCTTCAATAATAGATATTGTGAGATTTTGCCTCTTCACAGTGTATAGTACAAGTCCCCTTGCCTTTTTTTTCTGTATCTGGATTCTTGTTCCAATAATAAATAAAGCAAGTAATAAAATAACCAGATAAAAGAGTTTATTTTTCAGCAGTATTTTTAACAATTTTTTCATATGTTTCCTCCCACATACCTTTTTCATCTAATTCAAGTAGTTCTGCAGAGTTAAGGAATCTCAAATATGACAGGAGATAATTTATCACAGCAGTTGCCAGGTCGTTTTTAGCACTGAGATATGACTCTTCTGCTTCCAGTATGTCTCTCGTAGTTGCTCTTCCTGCCTGAAGTAGCAGGTCTGTACTTTCTACCCTTCTCTTTGCAAGTAATAAACTGTTTTGTTGTGTCAGATAACTCTGATAATATTCCTGAAGGTTTCTATATTGCTGATAGACCTCAAGGATTACTGTATCCCGTTTGTTTTCAAAGTCCCTCTGTTTCCTGTTAAGGTCAATGAGTGCCTTTTTGTAATAGTTTCTATTGGGAATTTTATCTAAAGGAAGGTCAAACTCAATACCTGTTCTGTATGTGGGTTCATCGAGTTCAATGTTGGGGTAGGAATGGGTGTCGGTGTTTGCAGTTACACGCACTATAAGGTCTACTTCCGGTTTTAATCTGTTCAGTGCAACTTTAATCTTTCGTTTTGCATCTTCTACCCGGTCATAGGATGTGATGAGGTCTAACCGTTTTTTCATTGCATTTTCTACATAACCCTTTATATCAATGTCCGGCTCGGCTATGCCTGATTCCATAATATTTTCAATGAGAGTGTCTTTTATTGAGATGGATGATTTTGCTGGAAGTCCGAGAAATATCTTAAAATTATCAAGTGCTGAAGTGTAGGAGTTTATAGCGTTCACCCACCTTTGATAGGCAGTGTATTCATTCTGTCTTGCCTGGTCAACCTGAAGTGGAGGAATACGTCCTGCTGATGCAAGCATCTCAATTCTTTCTCGTGTTGCTTTTATACTTTGATAGTTGTTATAAAAATTTTCCATTCTTTTCTGGAAGAGTATGATATTCAAAAACTTTTCAGATGTCTCAATGGAAAAACTTTTCTGGTACCTTATAAAGTCCCTTATTGTATACACCGCTTCTTTTTCTGCCTGAATGAGGTCTTCCTGTGCAATACTTCTTCCTGCCCCTTTCAGTAATGGCTGAAGGATATCAAGAGAAACTATTGTCTGGAAATCCGTTTTTTTATCACCTGTAAGATAATTTATAAAGTTCTTGGTTATATCAAAGGTAATCTGTGCTCCTGTGGCAAGCCATCTGAACAATTTAAAGTTAACATCGCCTGAGACACTTTCTTCATCTCCTTTATCGACGTAAACACCACCTCCAAATCCGTATCTTGTTTTGAATAGATACCTCTGGTAGGTGAGGTCCAGAATATTCAGATATACATCTTCCTGTTTTGATTTGTATGTCCTGTTATTGTTTTTAGCGAGGTTTGTGGCATCTTTAAGGTCAAGGATAATCGTTTCTGAAGATGTTGTATCTGTAATTGCATTTTCAGGAAGGGTATCTTTTTTGATTTTCTGTTGTTTTTCTTCCATGATAACAGATACTTCTCTGTCCGCTGACTTTTCAAGATATTGTGGAGAACAGCCAGCAAGCAATAGAATAGCAAAAAATACCCCACTATTTCTCTTTATATTCATTTCTTCCTTTTTTATCTATGTTTATTTTAGACAGAAATACATTAATAATAGTTTAGTATATCTTTACAGGTTCCTTCTTCTCTGCTGAGATATATATGGCATCTATTATTTTCATAAGTATTACTGCTTCTTCCGGTTTTGAATATGGTTCTTCCTCTCCTTTTATACTCTTTACAAAATTGATAACTGCTCTTTCCCTCCCCATTTTCTCATCCGGCTCGGTAATGATTTTTCTATTAACTGGCTTTCCATATTCCATTGTGTAGACCTCACAATCATCAATTGCTGTTTCATCTATGCCATCCCTTCCGAAAAGTCGTCTTATCATTCCGCCTGCCTTTGTGCCTTGGAATGTTACAGAGACCTCTTCTCTTTTGTTCATTTCAGCCCAACTATTTCTGGTGAAAAGAACCTGACCTGTTGTGAATCTTATAAAACTGTGGGCGGATGTTTCAACATCCATTTTTCCACCCTTTACATCAGGAATACCCCAGGGACCTTTAAAGTCAGAATTGCCCGAAAAGTCATTAAAGACACCTGAAAGTACCCATGCAGGTTGAGGAAACTCCATAAAGTATAGTGCGAGGTCTATCATATGAAGTAAATCAATTACAGGACCGCCCCCTGAGAGTTTTTTCTGGGTAAACCAGCCGCCAAATCCAGGGATACCGCATCTTCTTATCCATAGCGCCTGGGCAGAGTTTATCTTTCCAATATCTCCATTTTTTATATATTTCATAAGTACCTGTGCTTCTGGCCTTGCTCTATTATTGAAGTCAAACATAAGTATCTTTTTTTCCTTTTTTGCAATATCCACCATTTTTTTTGTTTCGTCTGCATTTAAAGCAGGTGGTTTTTCACAGAAAACATTCCTTCCAGATTGCAGGGCTTTAATAACTGTTTCGCAGTGTAGAGAATTAGGTAGACATATACTAACACAGGAGTCGTCTTTCTCCTTCTCAAGCATTTCTTCGTAAGAAGAATATACCTTTTTTATTCCATAAATTTTTGCTTTCTCTTCTGCCCTTTTTACATCCATATCAGCAATTCCAACAACTTCCACACCTGCTTTGATATACCCCTGAATGTGATAATTGGCAATTCCGCCTGCCCCTGCTACGATTGCTTTTATTTTTTCCATATCCCCTCCCTGGTCTATATTTCAATTCCTATATCTTTTCTATAGTATTTACCTTCAAAATCAATAGTATCAGCCGCTTCATATACTTTTTTTCTTATTTCTTCAAAGGTATTACCTGTGGATGTTATGGCAAGAACTCTTCCTCCTGAAGTAAATATCTTTCCATTCTCTTTTTTTGTTCCTGCGTGGAATAATATCACATCCATATTTTTTACTTTTTCAAGACATTTTATCTCTTTTTCTGTCTCATACTTTCCGGGATAACCGGAAGAAGCAAGTATTACGCACAGAGATTTCATATTACTCCATCGAATCCTACATTTTTTCAGTGATTGCTCTGTAACTGCTTCCATTATTTCTATTATATTGCTTTCCAGTCGTGGCAGTATTACCTGGGTTTCAGGGTCTCCAAATCTGACATTGTATTCCAGCATATAAGGACCTTCTGAAGTAATCATAAGTCCAAAGTATAGAACACCTCTATAGTCAATCCCTTCCTTTTCAAGACCCTTGAGTGTTGGAATAACTATATCGTTCTTTATTTTGTTTTCCAGTTCAGTATTAAAAATGGAAGGAGGAGAATAACAGCCCATACCTCCTGTATTTGGACCTTTATCTCCATCAAATATCCTTTTATAGTCCTTTGCAGGAACCATAGGAATGAAATCCACAGTATCTGTGAATATTAGATACGACATTTCACGTCCTGTAAGACAATCTTCTATAACAACTTTATTGTCGCTCTTTCCGAATATTTTATCCCTGTAAATCTTCTCAAGAAAATCTTTTGCTTCATCAAATTCCTTTGCTACAAGAACGCCCTTCCCTGCTGCAAGTCCATCATATTTTATAACACAGGGAAATGTTCTCTTTTCAAGAATACGGATGCTTTCTTCAAAGTTATCAACTATCTCAAATCCAGCAGTGGGGATTTTATGCCGTTTCATAAATTCCTTAGCAAATGATTTTGATGCTTCCAGTTCAGCGGCTTTTCTGACAGGCCCGAATATCTTTAAACCCTTTTGCTGGAATACATCCGATATACCTTCTGCCAGAGGGGCTTCCGGTCCAACAACGGTCAAATTGATATTGTTTTTTATGGCTACATCCACAATATATTCAAGATGGCCTGTTTTTACAGGGATACATTCTGCAATATCATAGATACCCCCATTGCCCGGGACAGCGAATAATTTTGCATCAATGTTATCTTTCTTAATCTTCCATACCAGAGCATGTTCTCTCCCACCGCTACCTATTACCATTATTTTCACGGTTTTCCCCTCCTTACGGCGCTATATTATAAAAATATTTAACAAATAAAACAATAATGGTGGTGAAAAGATTGTTAAAGAAATGCACACTTATAGATAACCACAAATTTTTGTATTTTTCAAAAAGATATGATAGAAAAATCCCAAATACAAAAAGTCCAGTAAAAACAAATATCTCATTATGCAAAAGTGCAAAAATCAAAGAACTTAAAATCATTGATAATGGCACAGAAAAGCTTTTTTTAAGGCCCGCATAAATAATCCCTCTGAAGATAAGTTCTTCACTGAACGGGGCTACTATACAACTTAAGAAAAATATTATGAATAAAAGATAGAAAGAATCTGTCTGGAAATATAAAGATATAACCTGTTGCTGTTCAGGTGCAAAACCAATTTTTTTGAATATATAAAAAGAAGGTATTGTTACCAGAAAAAGAATGGGTAGAAAACGTAGATAATAGTGAAATCCTTTGACAAAATAATCAAAAGGGCGGTCTAACAATTGGATGATGTAAGACCTGTATTTTGTAAGTATAAACCATAACAATATTACTGTCAGAATAAAAGAGGAAAAAATTCCCCATATACTTATTGAAAGTATATCTGAATGTTCAGGATAAATCCTCATTGTAAGAAATGAGATGATAAGCGAGAAGGCGATAATGAAAAAAGCTATTCCTGTTGCTGTAGAAAAATCAGGTAAAGTGTCACTCCCCGATAATTTTGGTATCTTCATCCAGGAATATCCCTCTGAGATTCATCTCAAGTGTGTGTGGTGCGGGAGATATGGCAAATCCTGTCTCCTGGCTGATTACATTCCCCTGTATCAGTTTTACAAGATGCTGGTTAAATGTCTGCATACCTGTTTCTTTATCTGAAGCCATTGCGGAGTATATCTTGTTCATTTTGTTTTCCTGGATAAGTTTGGAAATCAGAGGTGTTACTACCATTATTTCGCATACAGGAATCATTCCTGTTTCATCCTTCTTCGGGACAAGTTTCTGACATACAGATGCCCTCAGGTGATAGCCGATTGTTTTTCTTACCTGTTCCTGCTGGGAAGAAGGGAAAAAGTCCAGAATTCTTGCAATAGTTGATAACGTATCAACAGTATGAAGAGTTGTAAATACAAGGTGTCCGGTTTCACAGGCATTTATAGCTGCCTGAAAGGTATCAACATCCCTTAACTCACCAATGAGGATTATATCAGGGTCTTCTCTTAAAACATGCTTTAATGCCTCAGCGAAAGAGTTTGTATCTATGCCTACTTCTCTCTGGTTGATTACGGATTTCTTATCCTTATACAGATATTCTATAGGGTCTTCTATAGTTATTATATGTCTTTCTTTTTGCTTGTTGATATTTTCTATCATTGCAGCAAGAGTTGTTGATTTTCCGCAACCTGTGGGTCCTGTAACAAGAACAATTCCATCATTAAACATTGAAATCTTTTCAAGTACTGGAGGGAGGTTTATCTCGCTGAAGGTTGGTATTACATCTTTTATTCTTCTGAAGACCAGTCCTGTATATCCCCTCTGCTTGAAAGCATTAACTCTATACCTGCCAACATCAGGGTCATCAAATGCAAAGTCCGCTTCTTTGGTTTCTTCAAATATTTCTATATGCCTTTTAGGCATTACCTTTTGCAATATGGCATAAATATCTTCTCTCGTAAAAGGTTTTTCCCATTCCTCAATAATTTTCAAGTCCTTTCTTATACGGAGAATGGGTTTTCTGCCAAATTTTATATGGAGGTCTGATGCGTCCAACTCTTTCATAAGTTGTAATAGTCCAAAAAAATCATTCATTCTTTTCTCCGCGTTCTAAAAACTCTTCCATTGCAATCTGTACAGGGTCTTTTTCTTTTGTCTCTATGGAAACAGGAGCCCCGTTCAGTATCTGATGCGTCCTTTCTGCCAATCTGCATATCAATTCGTATATATTAGCTTTTTTATCAAATTTGTCCAGCAGTTTAATATTTCTGTTCATTTTTCTACCAGTTTTATTATTGCCATATCCGCACTATCACCAACTCTTTTTGGAAGTTTTATTATCTGTGTATATCCTCCATTCCTGTCTTTATATTTCTCCGAAATTTCTTTTACCTTTTTCAGTGTAGGCGGATGGTTTAGAATCATATTTATTTTTCTGTAACTTGCGAGGTCACCTTTTTTACCCAGTGTTATTATTTTTTCTGCACTCCTCTGGAGTTCCTTCGCCTTTGTTTCAGTTGTTTCTATCTTCTGATGCTGGAAAAAACTTATGAGCATATTTCTTATAAGCGCTTTCCTGTGCGATTTTGTTCTGCCAAGTTTTCTTATGTCTCTTTTATGCCTCATTTTTCCGCCTTTCGTTTTGCCAATTCTTCTTTTGTCTTTAGTTTGAAACCCATATCTTTTAAAACTTCTTCCAGTTCAGAAATGGACTTTTTCCCCAGGTTTTTAATCTCTTCAAGTTTTTCCTTCGGTGTT
>Ga0209409_1001750_pt1 | contig 17844 bp, 15 predicted proteins | sample AD_JPNMR1_MetaG_FD_184424 | JGI IMG/M metagenome (GOLD analysis project Ga0209409, IMG submission 184424) | Active sludge microbial communities of municipal wastewater-treating anaerobic digesters from Japan - AD_JPNMR1_MetaG (SPAdes) (version 2) | ecosystem: Engineered > Bioreactor > Anaerobic...
TTTTCATGTTTTTCGTCTGGTGGGTTTCATACCCATGTGTGCTGAAAGCGTTGATATATAAGGGTTTTCAGCTCTCTCAATCTTTTACCCTCGACATCAATGTAACGCACTCAACGTGGCTTGAAGCTGCGGATTCAGTTTGCATCTCCCTTTTTCAGTATCTACGAACCGACCTGTCTCGTCTATTATTCCTGTCTTCAACATCTCTGCCACAGCGTCAATCAGACCGGATCCACAGATACCCCGGGGAGAGAGGTTGCCAATTACTCCCAGACATACATCATCTCTAATAATAACAGATTCAATTGCTCCCTCAACCGCTCGCATGCCGTGCCTTATATGAGAACCCTCAAAAGCAGGCCCGGCTGCGGAAGAGCAGATCAGGATCCTGCCCTGTGAAGCTAATACCACCTCAGCGTTGGTGCCAATGTCCACCAACAGACAAGTGCCCTTCCGCTGGTCGATGCGGGCTGCCAACATCGCGCCGACGGTGTCGGAGCCTACAAATCCGGAAATATTTGGCAATAAAAGCACTCTGCTTTCAGGGAGCAACTGCAGTCCTAATTCTGATGACTGAAGTTCAACAGCACACTTGAAGGCTGGAATGAAAGGCGAAAATGCGAGGTTGGCCGGGTCTATGCCCAGAAACAGGTGGCTCATAGCGGTATTCCCCACGACTACCATCTCATATATTTCTTCTTTCTTTACACCGGCTTCCTTCAATAGACTGGATATTATGCCGTTAACAGCCCCCAATACTATATCCTGTAACTGTTTAAGACCGTCTTTATTATAAGCGGCGTGGTAGATCCGTGTTATAACATCAGCACCGTATACAGACTGGGGATTGGACGAAACGGAAACAGACAGCACCTCTCCTCTGGCAAGGTCCACCAAGTAGCCCGCCAGGGTGGTTGTTCCGATATCAAGGGCTATCCCGTACACACGCCCGCTTGTGTTACCCCGTTCCACCGCTACAATTCTGTCCCCTACCAGAACTGCGGTAACTTGAAAGCCTGCTTCCCTCAATAGCCGGGGAAGGGTAGACAAGATATTGCGGCTTATTTTGATATCATTTCTTTGCGGTAAACAGTAAATTAAACGTTCCAAGTCCGGCGTATGGTCATCTAAGGTAGGCAATTCCATAGACAAGAAGAATTTTTCCACGCAAGGTTCAACTTTTACTTTGGAGCCTTGCCATTTCATGACGTTCTTGCTTTGGTAATCATCAGAATGGACCCGTGTCTCAACGACAGTATCTCCAATTACTTCATGCTGGCACGCTAACACCCAGCCCGCAGCCAATTCATCTGGAAAAAGAAATTTTCTCTCAGCCATTGTTGTTTCTAAAATATTACCGGACAAAACCCTGACCTTACATTTACCACAGGTGCCCTTGCCTCCGCAGTCTCCTTCCAGTGGAACACCTGCCAGGGCAACCACCTGCAGCAAGTTGGTTCCCTCAGGAACCTCTACTTCTTTCTCCTGATGCCTGAATAATACTTTTATTATTGCCACCCTTTTCAGCCCTTTGCCAAAACTATCATCAACATCTAGTTTTGTCCTGGAACATGCATTTTGATCAGCAAACCTATTTTCTTATAGGGTATTTACCATATTCTCTAATAAACCGGCTCATGGCCAGAACATTTTGCGGTTTACAGTAATCTGTAAGGCTGTTAGCGCTGGTTATGATATACCGTCCGCCCGGAGCCACTTGATAGATACGGTTCATAACTTCCTGTTGAACATCTCTCAGGGTCCCCCTTGTTAAAGTATGCCGCAGGTCTATATTACCCAGCAAGCAGATTTTATCACCATATTTATGCTTTATTTCAATTATATCCATCCCGGCAGGATCTATGGGATGGAGGCCTTGAAATCCCAGTGGCAAAAGCAGGGGTAAAAGGGGTTCTATATTGCCGTCACTGTGTAAAACCCATGGTTTATTTATTTCCTTGATTACCTTGAGAATATGGGGCATGAAGAACTCTCTAAAAACCTGAGGGGAAAAAAAGGGGGCTGTATTATATGCCAGGTCGTCGGTAACCCAGTAGAAATCGAAATCCAATTCATTGATATGCTCAAGTATTCTCACTGTCCAGCTTGCGTAACGGTCAGCCACTTCATGTATAAAATCAGGGTTGTCCACCAGGTTATATGAAAACCTTTCTAAGCCCATACCCAGATAAGTAGGCGCAATACCCAGGCGAATTCTAGCAAATACAGCATAATCTCCTTTATAGGCGTTAAGCCACTCCCGTACCTGCTGATAAATCTCGGGCCGGTCCGGATCCGGAAGGGTTAAGTCTTTCAACCGCTCGGTGCCTGTGAGAAGTCCTTGACCTACCATTTCCAAACCGTTAAATGATTCTTTTTTAACCATCAACGGAGGATAGAAATCGAAACTCACACCACTAGGGTAAGAAAAGCCAAAGCCGTCCAGTCCAAGACGAGCAGCAAGTTCTGCAGGTGTAAAATTTGAACGCCCCATGACTTTTAGCTGAAAATTGATTTGTACATCATGTTCCAACCAAGGAACTCTATCTGGTTCACCTTTGCCCAATAAGGCTGTAAGCACCCGTTCCCGTGGTGTTAATTCCAAATTCAACACTCCATAAGCTATTACAGTAGTATTTTTAAACCTCTCTTAATTTATAATATTATTATAATATTAAACAATAACAGTTTTCTCAAAAATATATTTCTTTCTTTAATACCGGCAGGGTTCGCTATGATATTTTAGATAATTTACTACTAAGCTTCTACCGGCATAATCAGGGAGAAGGCACTCCCTTCACCCTGCAGGCTTACCACTTCAATTTTACCGCCGTGTGATTTAGCGATCTTTTGGCTGATCCACAATCCCAATCCAGTACCCTTTTTCTCTTTTTTACTGGTGTAAAATGGGTCAAAAATATGTGGCATTTCTTCCGGGGCTATTCCGACGCCGTTATCCCTGACAGTAACAGCTATCTTTCTTTCTTTGTTTTCTACTACGCGTAACAAAGTACTAATTTCTATCTTTTTTTCGTGCTTTATTCCTTCTAAGGCGTCGCGAGCATTAAGTAAAAAGTTGATCAATACCTGCTGAAGCTGGTGACCGTGAGCGTTGATTTTGGGCAGATTGGGAGCCAGGTTCTTAAAAATTTTGATTTTATCCTGATTAATCTGATACTTGATTATTCTAAGCACCTGATTTACCTCTTCATTTATGTCTATGAGCTCAGACTTATAATGATCTTGCCTGGAAAAGTTAAGCAGGTCACTTATGATTCTCTTGCAACGCAGTCCGCTGTTAACAATATCCTTTAATAATTCGCTCTTGTCACTATCCTCTTCCTTTTCCCTCAACATGAGCTGGGCATTACCAATAATAAGAGTTAACGGATTGTTTAGTTCATGGGCTACCCCGGCGACTATCTCTCCTATGGCAGCCAACTTAGCAGACTGTAATAACTGCACATCAATCCCAACCTTTTCATTCACATCATTTAAAAGGCAATCCTTTAATATCTCTTGATATTTATTGAAAACCTGCATAAATCCATCCCTTGCTATAAACTTAATTCCTTACCTAAATAAACACCATAAAAACAATAAAAAATATCTCCGTCTTTTTTACACGAAAATATACTGCAAGACAAATGAGACCCCACTTGTATCAGATTTTTACAAATTAGTGAGATCTCATCAAAGTAACATATCTAGCTATATAATCTATATATCACCCATTTTTTTAATTTTCTAAATTTCTACTTCAGAATAATTCTCCCCATTGGAAATTTAATTCCGACACTTTCTAGAATTAAGCCACCAGCCATAATGACACCAAAAAAGCCAGTTATAAACAAACCCCATGCGCTTGTCAAGATCATAGCCTTACTTGAGTAGCCTAAGTAAACCAGGGCAAGAGCACACACTCCAATATCGGCTCCAATTAGAGCAATCGATCCCGAAGCAGGAGAATATTTTAGAAATACAGGAGTAGTAAAAATCAGTATAACTCCCAATATCGCCCATTCATAACCAAGGATTCGTGTATCAATTACCCAATTGTATATCGGCGCAAAGTAATTTAAAGCATATGTTAAACCGTTAGCAAAGCCGAAAAACGAAGCAAAGTACAACCAGGTAACTCCTCCCACTAAGTTCCCTAGTTTAATCAGACTAATACCCGCTCCTAAGTAGGAAATAGTGCAACCAAAAGACACAAGCGCCATGGGAAGAAGCGCTTTGCTATCTACAAACCCGCACAGATAAGCCCAAGCCATAAAGCATACTATTGAATTAGCAATCCAACCTGCCGCGCTAGCGTCGGCAATTTTAGTGTCATTTCCCAAAAAGACTACCTCCTTAAAAATTTACTATAAATTTACTATTTGAACAGCCTAACTCTTTGAAAACAGAACACTTAGTTTTAGCCTATTATTACCTCCAGCCCGTAAGATTCAATAATCTCTTTACATAAATTCATATGTTCCCTGCTGGGTGGTTTAAGATCCTCCAAATCATATTTTTTCCCAAGTCTGACATACTTGCTGGAACCCAATCGATGGTACGGAAGAAGCTGAACCAGTTTTATTACTGATCCTAAACTTGAGCAAAATCGGCTTGTCGCTCGAATATTTTCCTCTGAATCGTTATAACCAGGAATTACAGGAATTCTGATTTGCATAGCGACGCCAGCCTTTGCCATTTTTTTGGCATTTTCCAGGATCAGCTCATTTGGCGCGCCGATTAATCTCTGTGATTGCAATGTGTCCATATGCTTTAAATCATAAAGAACTAGATCCACATACTCCAGGACCTCTTTGTAATGCTCCCATTTCGCGTATCCGCTCGTATCCAGACATACATGCAATCTCCTGCTTTTACATTCCTTTAATAACTCTTTGACAAACTTGTACTGTACCATCGGTTCACCACCGGATACTGTAACCCCTCCATTTGAGCACCGGTAGAATAATCTGTCCTTTTCTATTATTTCCATAATCTCATCAACACTGATATCTTTTCCGGTTAAGTACAACGCTTTTGATGGGCAGACCTGGGTACATAAACCACATTTGTTGCATTTGTTTCTATTAAAATCAATAACCTGAATTTCTTTTTTTTCAAATTTTGAAAAAATCTTAGGCCCTTTTGTCAAAGCTCCGGTTGGACAAACCTGCAGACACCTTCCACAATTAGCCAGACCTATGCATTTTATTTCAAACCAGGCGATTTCATCTTCAAGGGCCTGTGAATCCGGGCTGTGACACCATAGACACCTCAGGGGGCATCCTTTTAAGAAAACCCCTGTTCTAATCCCGGGTCCGTCATGCACCGTGTATCTTTGGATATCAATAATTTTTCCTATTTTCTCGTTGTCCATAAAATTGCCTCCCCTAATTATCAGGCGAATTCTCCCTGGAAGAAGGATAATATAAGGCTTGTCAGTACACTGAGAGCCCCATTCTCAGTGTACTGACTTGCAATTGCAAGGTGCGCTTGGCTCGCGTACCAGCGCCATGTTTGCCTCACATAGAAATTGTTTAAACCAGTTCAGTATACTCGGTTCTTTCTATGATATCTTCCTGGATCGCCGGGTCCAATCCTACAAAGAGGGCGCTATAACCCGCTACCCGTACCACTAATCCCCTGTATTTATCCGGGTTCTTCTGCGCATCACGCAGTGTTTTTGAGCTAACAACGTTGAACTGGAGGTGCAGTCCCTTATTGTCAAAGAAAGTCTTAATTGCTGATATTAGATTTCTTGTACCGCTGTCGCCTTCGACTGCAGTTGGGTGGAACTTTAGATTCAGCAAGGTGCCGTTGGAGCAAATGAGATGGTCCAAAGCTGCAGCAGAATTGAGTGTAGCTGTCGGGCCGTTTTTATCTTTGCCGTGCATGGGAGAAATCCCATCGGCCAGTGGCTCACAGGCTTTTCTTCCATCTAATGAGGCTGCCCGCAAAAAACCCATGGGAATATGGGCTGCTACCGGGTAGAGTCCGGGGCTGTATGGACCCCTTGGCCCTGAACATTCTTCCGTGAGTTTACAATAAACGCCTGCCGCCCACCTGGCCAAATCATCGACATAAGCGTCATTATTGCCGTAACTGGGAGCACTAGTTATAATCTCGTTGCGTAAAGCTTCCTGGCCTTCCCAATTTGACCTTAAAGCACTTAAAAGTTCCGCACCACTATATTTCTTTTCGTCAAACACAAACTTCTTGATTGTAGATAATGCATCTGCTACGTTGCTGACACCCACTCCCGCAGTGCCCGTGGAATTATATTTGGCACCACCGGCGCTTACATCCACACCCTTTTCCACGCAAGATTCCATGGCACAGGAAAGAACCGGCAGCGGAACTAGTTGCATATGTGCCAGATCAACAACATTTGTGATTACCGCAAAATGATCCACAAAGTATTGGAGTTGCTTAACATAAGCTTCTTTAACCTCATCAAACGAGCTAAAGCTTGCCAGATCCCCGGTCGCAGGGCCTGACTTAACACCAGTGAGCATATTTACACCATTGTTGATCGCCAGTTCCAAACATGCCGGCAAACTGAAAAATGGCGCATCGCCGGTGCCACCGGTCCACCCGTACTCAAATCCCTGACAAGCGGGCTCAACACACCCAACTATGGCGTAATCACGCGCGTCCTCTAACTCTCTGCCCCTGTTTAATAACGCCGGAATGATCACTTCATCGTTGAAAAATGCTGGCATCCCCAGTCCCTGTTTCGTCACTTCGATTGATTTAAACCATAACTCGTCAGGTGTCCCATTCCATATTCTTACCGAAATAGAAGGTTGATGCAGCTTGACATTCATTGTCGCATCCAGGCACATATAGGAGAGTTCGTTTGTTGCATCCCGGCCATCCCTGGTCTGGCCTCCTACACAGAGATTCTGGAACATCGGGTATCCGCCACTGCCCATGGTTGGGCCAATCGGGCGTATTTTATTGATTTCCGAAAGTTTAATCCACAAACATTCGATCAGTTCTTGGGCACCATCTTTAGTAATATTTCCCGCAGCTATATCTTTTTGATAGTAGGGGTACATGTACTGGTCGAATCTTCCTGGTGAAATTGAGTGTCCGCTGGATTCAAGCTGGAGTACCAGTTGCAGGAACCAAAATGACTGGCATGCTTCCCAGAATGTCCTGGCCGGGTTTTCAGGAACCCAGTCACAGTTACTGGCTATTTGCAACAGCTCAATTTTTCTAGTTTTATTAGTTTCTTTATCCGCTAATTCCCGTGCCAGATTAGCGTACCTTTTCGCAAAATCTGCCACAGCATCACAAACCATAATTATCGCATTCCAGAAATGATATTTTTCAATGTCCCGGCCATCCCTGGGTATACCAAGCTGTTCAAGCTGCTTGAGGGCATCTTTTTTAACCCCTGAAAACCCTTTTTCCAGAATGGTTTTATAATTCGGGCTGTAATGACCCACACCCGCGATAGCAACTTCCGGAATACCGAAGGCAAACACTCCGGAAGTCTCTATTGCTTTCTTGGATTCTTCGGGCAGCATATTCAAAACTAAATCATTAACTTTTTTACCCTTCCAATATTCATAAAGACCTCTGAGTGTTTTTTTGGTCTCCTCATCGATTAAAAACCTGTCTACGGTTCTTTCTTCAAAAGGTTTATTAAGACCTCTGAGAAGACCTCTGAGTGTTTTTTTGGTCTCCTCATCGATTAAAAACCAGTCTACGGTTCTTTCTTCAAAAGGTTCATTGTCCATCTCTTCAATAATCCAGTCATAAGAGAACTCAGGGAAGACCGGCGCAGACCTAGCTACTTTAGCCTGGTTGCCAACGATCAGTTCATCATCAGCAATCCAGATGGTCATTTCATTTAACAGCTTTTTCATAGCTTTGGCCCTTCTCATGATCATGGGCTCCCCTTCCGTCTCCTGGTACGATCTGGTAATAATCACGGCCCGCTCTGCATCCAACGCCGGTGGGGTAGCTAAATACTTTTCTCGCAACCGATGGACTCTTTCAGTAATACCGTTCACAAGATCATCTCCTTAAATTTTTTGATACTTTTTTAATATTGTAAGGCTCTAGCCCATGATTATTATATCATAGTGTTATCACCTTGTCAATACTTTTTTAATATTGGATCGTGTCAACCCACTGTAGGAACCCTAAGACCTTACCGCCCCCGAACCAGGACGTGCGACGTGTCAACTCATGAAAAAATCTTACCCAGGGATCACTAGCTCACTCATTTAAAGATCTAACCCAACAAGATTAACTAATTTGTTATCTCACAGCTATGAATTTCGTTTTCCGGAACCATGAACTCATCAGGCCCCTTGGCCAGGAGCTCTTCAATCTGTCTGTGGAGTGCTAAGGGAGTTATAGCCTTGAATTGGTGCTCCAGAAAGGCCTGAACATTAGGTTCCAGAACTTCCGGTCTCTATCAGGCGCTGGAAGGGAGTGCGGGCAATCACTTGCGTTTTATAACCCGTCCACTCCGCCTTTCTTTGGCAATTACCTTCCTCATGGGGAGAAAGAGGTTCACAAAAGCTTGCCAGAAGCCCGTAGAGGGCGTTTAACCATGCAACGGCCTCGGGGAATCTATCGTTCGTACCCGACGATTTCCCGCACAAATTGGCGGTTCTTTTGCTCCACATGGGCATTGTCATTCTTCCGATAGGGGCGGCTTCGGGTAAACTCAAGCCCATTTCGTGGGCAGAACCTGACCAGGTGGTGATTGAGAAATTCACTGCCGTTGTCTGTATGCAGCCCCCAGGGCCAAAATGGCCACTCCCGAAGGATTCCAGCTAGTTCCCTGGAGATCCCTGCCTGGCCCCGTCCCAAAACGGCCCTGCGGCGGCTGTAGCCGCTGACGATATCAAGCACGGTGCAATTTAAAACTGCCCCAAAGAGGAACCACCATTGTGCTCCACCAGGTCCACTTGCAGCGCTCCCGGCCGTTCCTCATCCCAGGCATAGCTCCTGACCGGGACTTCAACCCGCAGCCCAAAAAAGACTCTGTTCCTGGACCCTACCAGCCTCCTCTTGGGAGAGGCGTACTTCCGGTGGTAACACAGGTTTTTCACCACTTCATCGATGATCCGCGACCTCTCGTTTTTGGTTTTTGCGCCCCGGTAACGTTTTTGGGCAATGGCTAAATACTCACGGCGGCTTTGAAGTGACATTCTCAAAACTCATCCCCCAGGTCAAGATTTATCCGTGAGTGAGCTATTTCCCTCTTGGTAAGATTTTAACTAAGTGATCGCGGCTATCAATCCAGTGAAAAATTCCGGCTTAGTGCTTTGAGAGCCCTGGTTAGTGGCGAAACCTTTCCCCGCAAGGCAGGAAGATTATCAAACACCTCCTCGCCTACCACCTTCTTTAACCTCTGCCGCTCCCGGGTGATGGCGGTCTGGCAGATCCTAAAAGGTTTGAGTTCCTTCCGATACTGGGATATATATCTCTCCCTTACAGAGATACCATTTGCCTTCATCGCACGCAGCCGCGCCATCCGGTCCGCACCTTTCGCACTCCAGGCCATCGGCCGGCTGCTCATCCGTGCCGCCAGAATGTGGCTTACGTGCCCCTCCGCGCTCACCCCCAGTTGCGCATCAGGATAAAGCTGGTAAGCCATGATCCCATCCCAGTTCAGCCTGATGTAACGCCGACAATCCCGCACCGCTTTCTTGTGATTGGGGCTCACCGCAACCTTGTTTGCTTTCCTCAGGACCGCCTCTGCCCTTACCTGATCACCTTTCCGTAAAGCGTCCCATATCTCCTTATAACTGTCACTGGCGCGCCCCAGTGCACCTACAAGATACTTGTCCAGGTGAAAAAGGTCCAGAACAAAGACGCTCTTCGGCAAAAACTCCAACCCCTTCTTTATCCACCTGTCCCCGTCACCACAAAGGTAAATCCGCTCCAAAGCAGAAACGTCATAGTGCTCTTCAATATAGCTCAGCACTGTCAGCCAGAGCTCGTCTGTATCGGGGTAAAGCCCCGCCAGATAATGCGGCCGCTTGAGTCTTAATCTGTTTTTCCCTACCTGCTCCTTCCCTTCATGGATGTAGACCAGCCGCGGCAGGTGGCTCTTCTTATCCTGACCGGCTACGTGGTCTTCGTCTGCCTCCACATAAAGAAATTTTACGCGGCGCTTCTTTTTCGGAGGTTCGGGCAACTCTTCCGGTGTAAAATTGTGAATCACCCTCTTCACCGCCTCACCGCTTATCACGCTCTCACGGTTGCCCCTCCCCACTTCTTCGCCGCTCTTCCGGTAGGAAAGCTCTACGGCAATCTCTAAAGACCGGGCATCCACCAGGGGATCAATCCGCTTGTGCGGCCCATAGCCTACCAAACGGTCTACTAAGTACACCCGTTTTCCAGTCTCTCTGTGCCGGTAGTAGGTCCGCCTGTAATTTACCGGACCAAAGATGGTAAGCACCGTTTTGGCATCATCCCGCCGCTCTATTTGCCAGCCAGGCCGCTCCTCTGGATGCTCCCGCAAGTAGGTGTCTTTCTCCTCGATAACCTCCTTCAGGATCTCTTGCCCTAAATTGTTGAGCTCTTGCCTCAGCTTCTCCTGAAAGCTGAGAAAGTCAATCCCGGTTTCCAGCATCTCCAGCGTTAGTTCCGTCACCCTCTGGAATTTTTCCCAAACTTGCTTTACAATGTTCATAGAGACCTCACCTTCCTTTAAAGAGTGGTTGTTCTACAACTGCTCGTCCGATCTTGGGACGGTGAGGTCTCTTTTCTTTTCGCTCTCCCCGATCTCCTCCAAAAACTCCTACAGTAAATTTACACTAAGCAACTTTATACATAATAAATAAAGTCTTTTCAGAAAATGAGTATACCTGCATTAAATGTACATCCATCCTGTCTCCTCAACCCCTATGAAAAAAGGCTGTTATCTATTCTGTCAACTCAACCCTGCAAATTTTGGAGTTCAAATTGTACCTCAAAAATAATCGTCGATATGTTTCCGTGTACGCATTTTAGCCCTTCAGGTCGAGTAGACAACTTTGATGCAAATTCGGAAATCCGCTTAAATAAAGGCTTACAGCCGCGACATCAATGTGACGCACTCAACATGAGTGGTCTGCGGAAACATGTCCACGGCTTGAATGCGGCTTAGACTGTAGCCAAATGACTGAAATCTGCTGATGTCTCTGGCAAGAGTTGACGGGTCACAGCTGATGTAAACGATGCGTTCTGCTTGGAGCTTAGCTACGAATTCCAGGGCTTCCTTTGTCATGCCGTTTCTTGGAGGATCAACTACAACCTTATTTACTTTCTCTTCAAGAGAGGCTGCAGCTTCTTCCACAGGCTTAGCTAAAAACTGAACGTTGTGTACGTTGTTTAAGACAGCGTTTTCCTGTGCTTGCTGGACGGCTTCAGTCACGCCTTCAGCTGCTATGACAGACTTAACTTCTTGCGCATACAGCAGAGTGAAAGCACCTACGCCTGAATAGCCTTCAAACACCACATCTTCCGGCTTAGGTTCAAGGTACTCCATTGCAATCGTGAACAGCTTTTCTGCTTGTCTGGGGTTTATTTGGAAGAAGGACGTGGGCGTTATGTTGTAAATGTTGCCCATGAGCTGTTCTCGCACATATGAGTTACCGTAGTACCAGCTTAAACCTTTTCCAATGACCGTCTTGTTCTGCGCAGTGTTCTGGTGAAAGACCAAGCTACTCACGCCCAATTCAAGAATTTCCTGAGCTAAGGTTTCAAAGTTTTTGGGGAAGTGACTAAAGGTTACCAGAACTTGCCTTTCACCAGAAAGAAGAGACGCTCTGACTTGTAAATGCCTTAACGTGCCACCGCTGGTAAAATAGCTCCTTAGTCTATGTTGTCTCATAACGCTCAATACACCTTGTGCTGTCTCCCAAAGTGGCTCTTGCAGTATGGGGCAAGTAGTCAAGGCGAACCATTTGTCATTTTTACTAAAGTAACCAACATCCAAAATGTTTCTTTCTTCACCGAACGTGAAGTGGGCTTTTGCTCTGTAGCCATAGAGCGTGTCTGAAGGGACAACTTGCACGTTGTCCACCTCTTGCCTAGCGAGTTTCCAAAGGTTCTGGCTCACAAATTTGCTTTTCCACTGAAGTTGTTGCTGGTAAGAAATGTGCTGAAGCTGGCATCCACCGCACTGAGAAAAATGTGGACACACTGGTTCTGTTCTGTGAGGGCTTGGCTGAACCAGTTCGACAAATTCAGCTTCAACATAGTTTCTATGTTGAGAAGTAATTACGGCTTTTACCACATCGCCAGGAGCCACCACGCCTTTTACAAAATACACAAGACCAGATGACTTAGCAACACCAAAACCTTCCACAGTGAGGTCTGTAATTTCAAGGATTTCCATCGTTTGTCTTCTGCTTTTCTTTTTCTCTACTGTCTATTAAGGTACGGGTTCACCAGTAGCCTGCTCCAATAGATAGAACCACTCCTGTCGGTCAAGGACTATGTCCTTTGCCTCTACTGCTGATTTTACCCGATCATATTTGCTGCTACCTGCTATGACAACAATGTTCGCTGGATGGTTTAGCAGCCATGAGTACGCAATATGCTCAGCTGTAACGCCATGATTCTGAGCAATTTGTTCCAGCGCTTTCCTCACGTTAACCATGCTGGGTTCGTCGCTGGCGAACAGTTTTCCTCCACCCAAGGGTGACCAAGCCATGGGGATTATGTCATTCTCCATCATGTATGGAATTTGCCAATCCAGGAAAGGTTCTGGGTGTACCAAAGAGATTTCTATTTGGTTCACTGACAGTGGCTGTTTTACGTACTTTGACAGTAGGGAGTGGTTATAAGGCATGAAGTTGGATACACCAAAGGAAAGTACTTTTCCTTCCTTGTGAAGCTGATCAAAGGCTTGAGCCACTTCCAGCGGATCCGTGAACGGGTCAGGCCTGTGTATGAGCAGTAGATCAATGTGATCCCTGCCTAGATCCAGCAAAGACTGCTCCACTGACGCGATGATGTGCTCAGCTGAAGTATCGTAATGTTTTACGTAGACCTGTTGTTGTTTCTCCGAAAGCAGGACAATGCCTGTTTTTGTAACCACTTTTATGCGATTGGAGAGTGTTGGGTCTGCTTGCAGCACTTCACCAAAGATCCTTGTGGCTTCGTAGTCTCCGTAAATATCTGCTAAATCCACAGTGTCAACACCCAGGTCTAACAGCTTGTTCATGGTTCTTGCAAGCTCTTTCGGTGTTTTATTCCAACTTTTTATTCTCCAGAGTCCCCAAACAATTCTCGACAACGTTATTCTTTCTTCCATGGATTAATTAAAGCACAATTTACCTTTTATGGGCTGGTACAATGTTACAATGAGAAACTAACAGGGGTTTAAGTACGTCCTGGTTAAGGAGGTGAAACAAGGATGAGAAAGTTGGTAGAGAAAATCATTCCGGTGCTGCTGTGCCTGAGTTTGTTTGTTGTCATGGCACCTTTAGCGGCATCGGCAGCCACACTCACAATCAAAATGGATGTGATGCAGCTTCCCACTGGTGGGGTGCAATTGATGGTCTACGTGGTAAATCCAGGCTCATCAGTGACAATGCAGTTTAACAGTGGTTATTACTACGACGTAGAAATCAGTGGAAGCAACTTCCAGTACAAAGATTCACAGGGCAAGAGCTACACCCAGGCAATCATGAAGAAGACGTTCCCCACAGGGAACACGCTGATCAGTTTCATCACTTTACCTAATATTCCTGCTGGCAGTTACACCTACAAAGTTTGGTTAGTTGGACAAAATGTTACCACTTCAGGTACGTTTGTGCTTGGTTCTGTTCCTAACATCACTGACATCAGCAATTCTTGGGCAAAAGACAACACTATGACCGTGGTGGAGAAGAAATTCTTGACAGTGCTTGACAACAAGTTCAGACCCACAGAGCCCATCAGTCGTGGTGAATTCATGTATGCATTGGCTTTAGCTACTGGCATTAAGCCGGTGACGCTAGCGGAGTTGGAAGGGAAGAATCCCTTTAAAGATGTGGATCCTAAGAGCGCTGTGGCTCCTTACTACTGGGCATTCTACAAAGCCAACATCGTCAAGGGTTATCCTGATGGAACGCTGCGTCCTGCTGGTTACCTGACCAGAGGCGAGGCTGCAAAGTTGATTGCCTTGACGCTGCCATCAGAGCCTGGTCAAAACTTTATACCTAAAGCGCCTTTCACTGATCTGTTCGGACACTGGTCAAAGATCTATGTAGCTTACCTTTATGAAAAGGGTGTAGTGAAGGGCATGACAGAAACCACATTCGGACCAGACCTAACGCTAACCCGCGATCAGGTAGCTGCATTCTTAACGCGTGTCATGGTGAAGTAAAAAAATAGCGTTCAAGTTAATCACGATAAATGGCATGACTTAAGCAAAAGGGGCTTACCCGTAATGGGTAAGCCCCTTTCTAACACGGACGCCTCCGTTATTTCTTTTTACCTCACTTCTTTTGGTGTTTCTTTATTAACTCCTCCACTTCATCTTTACCTTCTTCGTAAAACTTTTTCTCATCAGGTTCCAGCTCTAAAAGCAAGCGGAGGAACTCTCCTGCGTGAACTCTTTCCTCGTTGGCTATGTCTACTAACACATCTTTGGCAAGCTCGTTGTCAATGCTCTCTGCAAGTTGCATATAAAGTTGGGTAGCTTCATACTCAGCAGCGACCATGAACCGAATAGCCCTCACTAATTCCTCGTGTGTGAGCTTGCGGTCGTACTTGTTTCCGCTAAATGGACTTGAAAACTCTGGCATGGCTTATCCCCTCCTTTGCGCTCTTTCTATATCTTAGCAGCCATCAGAGCTTTTGCGATCAGAGAACCCACATAGGCATTGTTCTTTACCAGGGCAATGTTGGTTTCCAGAGTCTCACCTTTGGAGTTTTTGGCTAAGTAATCCAGCAAGAATGGCGTAACATCTTTACCCTTAATGTTGTTTACTTTTGCTTGCTGTAAAGCTGCTTCAATGAGTTGCTCTACTTTGCCTTTTTCCAGAGCCATCTCTTCAGGAGGTGGATTTCCCACCAGAATGGCTTTATCAATCTCCAGCGCATCGCGCTCACGTATGATCTGAGCCAGCTCCCCCGGAGTGGAGACGCTGTGTTCCAGTTTCAGCCCGCTGTGGCCGTAATAAAAAGCAGGGAATTCATCAGTCTTGTAGCCCACAACCAAGACCCCTTTTGTTTCCAAGTACTCCAGCGTGGCTGGTAGATCCAGTATGGCTTTAGCGCCTGCGCATACCACTGTTATGGGAATGGAGCCCAATGCTTCCAAGTCAGTGCTTATGTCGAAGCTCTCTCGTGCGTCGCGGTGCACACCACCTATGCCACCAGTGGCGAACACCTTTATGCCAGCTTTGTACGCCGCGAACATGGTGGCAGAAACAGTGGTGCCACCAGAAAGCTTCTTGGCTGCTGCCACTGACAAATCTTTCAGGCTGATTTTATGAAGATCTTTTGCTTGACTCAAGTATGTTATTTCTTCTTCACTTAAGCCTACCTTTATATCGCCATTTATGACCCCTATGGTAGCTGGTACGGCTCCAGCTTCTTTTATGACTTGTTCAACTTCTAAAGCCGTATGCAGATTTGCAGGGTAGGGCATACCGTGGGTTATTATGGTGGATTCCAATGCAACTACGGGTTTTAGTGTTTCAATGGCTTCTTTTACGTGTGGTGCAATTTGCAACATGTCTTCATACCTCCTCTTTGAGCACTACAATTATAGTATGGTCCTAATTTACGGAGATGTGTTAATGGATGTGCTAATTTTTGAGGAAGCTCCCAAAGTGTATGCATCAGATGCACAAGCTAATGCTTTGGTGGTCCCCGGTGGTTCTGCCTTCAATACAGCTCGCCATGTTGCGCGATGTGGCACCAATGTGGGCATTTTAGGGTGTGTAGGCACCGATGGCGGCTATGGTTTTTTCATGGATGCTGGACAACGTTACGGCATTAATATGCTCCTCACACAAAAAGAGGGCTTTACCGGTACACTCTTGGTGCGTCACGAGCAAGGGGAAAGAAACATGTGGAGCTCTCCAAACGTTGCTCGCAGTTACGTAGCTGTTCCTGATGTGGACATTGATTGGCTGCACATTAGCGGATATGCATTGTTTTACCAAGAAAGTGCGAAGGTGGTTCAAGAGCTAACTGTGAAAGCAAAAAGCAGTGGAGCTGTTCTTTCTGTGGACGCGGCCTCCTATGAGCCACTTAAGCAGCACTTAAGTACCTTCTTGCAGATGACACGCGGTTACGACTTTCTCTTTGCTAATGAACATGAAATGGAAATCTTAGCAAAAACTGACTACTATTACAAGCACGTGGTGGTGAAGCAAGGTAGCAGAGGAGCCACTGTGGATGGTGTCCATGTTGAAGCGCCTCAAGTGGAAGTGGTAAGCACCTTGGGAGCAGGAGACTGCTTTAACGGCGTCTTCATAGCTGAGGTCTCAAAGGGTGCAGCCTTGGTAGAAGCTTGCCGAAAGGCTTCAGCGGAAGCCAGCAGGTGGGTTGCTACCGATTTTGAAAGGAGGTATTTCTGAAAGGATCATGAATGCTGATGAGTTCTTGTTAAACAAGATAAAAACGTACCAGCCAGTTTTCTGGCGTAACCCGAACAAAGAAGAAACAACAAAAGCTTTGAAGCATATCCCTTTGGGCTTGATGGACATTCAAGATGCAGAAAAACGTTTGCAGCGGTTTGCGCCAGCCATAAGAGAGCTGTTTCCAGAAACAAATAACGGCGTCATAGAAAGTTCTCAAGTGGAGCTCAGGCACGCAGAAGAATTGCATGGAAAGACTTTGGAAGATTTTTCGGGTCCCGTCTACGCAAAATTGGACAACTACCTTCCCATATCAGGATCTGTGAAAGCTCGGGGCGGTATCTATGAAGTGCTTTGGTTCGCTGAACAAGTTGCTCTACAGGAAGGCATCATAACTCTGGATAGCGATTACCGCGCTTTGCTTACTTCTGAAGCACGCAAAGTTTTTAGTGGTTACTCCCTGGTGGTGGGGTCCACGGGGAACTTAGGGCTCAGCATAGGGATCATGGGTCGTGCCTTTGGTTTCAATGTGGAAGTACACATGTCCAAGGAAGCTGCCGCTTGGAAAAAGGACAAATTGCGCAGCTTAGGAGCCCATGTGGTTGAGCATGAAGGCGATTACTCTTCAGCAGTAGCTCAGGCACGGCAAATAGCCAGCAGTAATCCAAAAGCGCACTTTGTTGATGACGAAGAGTCGGTCATATTGTTCCTGGGTTATGCAGTGGCGGGTTTGAGATTAGCACCACAGATTCGACCACTCTTAGACGAAACTGCTAAGAACTTAAAGGTCTACATCCCTTGTGGCGTGGGTGGTGCTCCTGGTGGCATTGCTTTCGGGCTAAAAGCCACATTAGGTGATAGGGTGGAAGTCTATTTTGCCGAACCCACACACAGCCCGTGCATGCTACTTGCTTTGGCTACTAGCAAGCTGAGTGATATCAGCGTGGGTGACCTGGGTTTGGATGGAGTAACTGTGGCTGACGGCTTGGCTGTTGGTCGAGCGTCAAAACTGACTACTCCTTGGATGATGCATCTCATCGATGGAGCGCTCACAGTTCCTGATCAATTCATGCTTAACATGGTGCGTTGGCTTTGGGAAAAAGAAGGCATAAAAACAGAGCCTTCAGCCAATGCCGGGCTGTATGGTATGGCAGGTGATGGTATCCACATGGTATGGCTCACTGGCGGCAGCATGGTACCAGAAGATGTTTTTGAAAGCTATTTGTCAAAAAGCCAAAAATTGTGACTTAGCCGCCTAACACAAAAGGAAGTATTAGTACTACGTCGCCATCTCGTAGCTGTTCTG
>Ga0209409_1001763_pt1 | contig 17759 bp, 18 predicted proteins | sample AD_JPNMR1_MetaG_FD_184424 | JGI IMG/M metagenome (GOLD analysis project Ga0209409, IMG submission 184424) | Active sludge microbial communities of municipal wastewater-treating anaerobic digesters from Japan - AD_JPNMR1_MetaG (SPAdes) (version 2) | ecosystem: Engineered > Bioreactor > Anaerobic...
AAGGTCTATATCCCTCGCTGTTTGTCCCCAGTCCCTTTCATTGATGAACCTGACCATTGCACTGACATTGTTTGAAAGTTCAGCGCTCACGTAGACCCTGGCACCAGTATAAAGGTAGGACTCTCCATCACCATTTGTTCCAGCTTTTTTTGTCAAATCGAAGTTGTTTCTGTAGATGCCTTTTATAACGATGTCTCCACCAACTTTTACATTTTCAACTGCTGAAAATGCCGGGACAACGAGTCCACAAAGCATAATCGCAGCAAGTATCATAATTGTCTTCTTCATTTCTTAACCCCTTTAGTTTATCTATGTAACCCGTGTTTTACGGTTACATAACCATCTGATTTCTTTGTTAACTCCTGATTCCTGCCTTTCTTTTTGTTCACCTCCTTTCTGGCCTTTTTTGAACCAGGTACTCAGAAATCCGATGCATTCGTAATAAATTATACCCGCATATTTTTATTTGTCAAGTCCTGTAATAAATCAGATAGAACCGGCTGACCAGGTGCTGTTTTTTCAATCAGAGCGACATATGTAAAAACACTGCCAAAAGCAAGCGGAGTCAGGCGCTCAATTACTCCAGAGGCCATTGGTATTACTATTACAGGCAAACTTTTTTTTGCAAGCAAAACAAACTGGCATAATTGAAACAATTCCTTTTCATTTTCAGTTTTTACAGCAACCTTTATCATATCTGCTCCAGAATCCTGCGCCTTTTTCTTCAGTTTCATCAGTAGTTTCAAAGAAGGAAATCTTTTGAAATCATGATACGAGAGAATAACATTTTTCCCTTTCTTTTTTGCCAGTGATAATACATCAGGCACAATTTTACTTTTGATTTCAACATCAAAATAGTCAGTATAATCAGCAATGGATTCATAAAGCGCAATTCTTTTATTATCTGGAATAATAAAATCAGAATTCTGACTTTCTCTATGCCATCTCACTGTGCTGATAATTTTTGATTTCACATGATTTTTTATTTCTCCTGCCCAGTTGTAGATATCTTTTTCTGGGAATTTTTTTATAAAACAATCGACCCTGAGTTCAACCCAGCCAGCAAATCGCGATATTTTCTTTAACGCTCTCTTTTCTTCATCTCCTGTAAGGACAACAGCAATTTGTTGGGGCGTTATTAAATTTTTCATAAATCAGGAAAAAATTTCTTTGCAATTGTGTAACTTGTTGAAAAAATAATTTTAGTGTCTTTTTCTTCTAAACCTGCGCCAAGTAAAACAGTTTTTGCAAAATTTATGTCTACCAGGTCTTCAGGACAATGACTGTCAGTATTCAACACAACCGGGAATTTGTATTTATTCCACAATTTTGCCACATTGCCGTTTCCAAGAGAATGTCCTTTTCTCGTTGTAATTTCAATTGCGATTTTTTTTTCTGCCGCAATGATGGCTTGTTCTTCTGTCATTAGACCTGGATGAGCAAGAATGTCAATATCTGATTCAATCGCTGCAATGTTTGTTCCTTTTTTTACTGGCTCTACTGGTGTTTCTCCGTGAACGACAATAATTTTTGCGCCGCATTTTCTGCAGGCAACTGCCAGTTTTTTAATATCCTGTGGTGGAACATGTGTAATTTCGCAACCAGGAACTACCTTTATGTTCATTGATGTATCAATTGATTCACAAAACCTTACAATCGACGGGATTACAAAATCAAAGTTTGATGCATCAACATGGTCTGTTATCGCCATCGCGATATAACCCTTTTCTTCTGCCCTTCTTGCAAGTTCAGAGGGCAGCAACACCCCATCGCTTAATAACGAATGGGTATGCAGGTCAATCATATTCTCTCCACAGTTATCCTTTCACAAAATCCGGATGATGTATACCTTCAACAACAATGTTCACCTGAGAAATTTTGAAACCTGTCGCCTTTTCAACTTCTTCCTTTATCGCCTTTTGAACCTTCCAGGTCAGTTCAGGAATGTTAATTCCGTACTCAACAATAATTCCGAGGTTTAATCTTACTCCATCTTCTTTTACAGAAACCTTTACTCCTGCATCAGGAATTTTCCTGAAAAAAAGAGCAATCCCGCCAACAAAACTTGTTGCAATCTTATAAACGCCGGGTATACTTTTGGCTGCTATTGCTGCAATTGTTCCAATAACCTCGTCATCAATTTTTACTGAGCCAAGTTGTTCCTTTTCTTCATTGGGCATATTAACCTCCTGCTGCTGAACCAACTGCTTGCTTATTTTTCATGTCATTCAGAAGTTTCTCAAGCCATCCCACATAGTATCTTCCTGATTGAAATACTGGATGGTCAAGCACCACTTTATAGAAATCAATTGTTGTTGATATCCCTTCAATTTTCATTTCATTTAATGCTCTCTGCATCCTGGTAATCGCTTCCTGCCTTGTTCTTCCATAACTGATGAGTTTTGCAAGTAAACTATCGTAAAATGGTGGAACGACATATCCTTCGTAGATGTGCGTATCCACCCTGATACCAGGGCCCCCTGGCAGAACAAGTTTTGTAATTTTTCCGGGAGAAGGCAAAAAATCCCTGGCAGGATTTTCCGCATTGATTCTACACTCAATACTGTGTCCTGTAAATGGAACAAACCTGTGGTGGTATCTCATTTTTTCGCCTGATGCGATTTCAATCTGGTTTTTCACAAGGTCAAAACCAGTAATCATTTCTGTAATTGGATGTTCAACCTGGATTCTTGTGTTCATTTCCATAAAATAAACGTGTCTTCCTCCCATTAAAAATTCAATAGTTCCAGCATTTTTATAGTTGATTATCCTGCATATTTTTCTTGCTATTTTTTGTAATTTTCTCCTGACGCACGCATCAACCGCTGGTGATGGGGTTTCTTCAATCAACTTCTGATGCCTTCTTTGAAGGGAACAATCCCTTTCTGGGAAAGCAAGGATATGACCATATTCATCAGCCAGCACCTGTATTTCAATATGCCTGGGCCTTTCAATAAATTTTTCAATGTATAGCGAAGGATTATCAAAAGCAATTTTTGCTTCCTGCTGACATGCAGGCCAGTATGCATTAAACTCATCTGGAGTATGCGCTATTCTCATTCCTCTTCCGCCGCCGCCAGCAGATGCTTTGATTATCACTGGGAACCCAATTTTTTTTGCCTGCTTTCTGGCATCTTCAATATCCACAAGGCTATCGACACCTGGAATTACAGGCAACCGACCTTTTTTAACTGTTTTTCTTGCCTCTGACTTGTCTCCCATCAAGCGCAGATTTTCTGGTCGCGGACCAATAAAAACAATCCTCGACGACTGACACACTTCAATAAAAAATGGATTTTCAGAAAGAAACCCATAACCAGGATGAACAGAATCAGCGCCTGTAACTTCTATAGCGCTGAGAATTGCAGGAATATTCAGATAACTTTCAAGCGGAGAAGCAGGACCTATACAGATTTTTTCATCAGCAAGCATTACCGGTAAACTTTCCCGGTCAGCTTCAGAATATCCTATAACAGAAGTAATACCAAGTTCCTTGCATGCGCGTATAATTCTTACTGCAATTTCTCCGCGATTCGGAATGAAAATACGTTTTAACATCAAGTTTCCTGTTGCTCAACCGGTTCAAGCAAAAATAACACCTGTCCATATTCAACCGGTGAACCGTTTTCAACAAGAATCTTTTTTACCCTGCCAGCACATTCTGCCTTAATTTCGTTCATAACCTTCATTGCTTCGACAATACAGAGCGTGGTTCCTTTTTTTACCACTTGACCAATTTCTACAAAAGGCGGCGATTGAGGAGAAGGCGCTCTATAAAATGTACCAATAAGAGGTGATTTCACCTGAACAAGGTTTTCCTGTTCCTTTGACTCAATAACTTCAACTTTTTCTTCTTCATTTTCTCTTTTTCTCTGAGATTTTCTGGAAGCACTGACAGGCGAACTATCATTTCCTGCCTGTAAAATCAAATAAAAGTCACCCTTTCTTATTTCAAGATATGTCAGTCCATGTTCCTTCATAAAGTCCACATATTTTTTTAATTCTTCTGGTTCCACTGTGATCCTGGTTTAGAGAAAAAGAAAGCAATTATACCCTTGTTACATATTCATTGGTGCGCGTATCAACCCTGATGGTGTCACCAGTGTTTATAAACAAGGGCACCTGTATAACAAGTCCAGTTTCGAGTTTGGCTGGTTTTTTGGCTGCCTGGACAGTATCTCCCTTAAATCCAGGTTCTGTTTCAATGACCTTTAATTCCACAAAAATCGGTGGTTTTATGTCAAGAACCCTTCCATCGTGGATAAGCCCTGTCACCTCAATATTCTCAAGCAAATAATACTGTTTTTCGCCGATGATATCTTCAGAAAGGGTCACCTGTTCGTAGGTAGTGGAATTCATAAAGTGGAAACCTGTATTATCTCTGAACAAATAAGTCATTGGCACCTCTTCAACATATACGACATTTACTGGCCTGTCTGATCGCCAGACAAATTCGTTGGTTTTTCCTGATTTAAGATCTTTGCACTTGACTCGCATTACAGCCCTTCTTTGCTGGGCATGAGTATGCGTAGCGCTCATTACCGTGTAAAACACTCCATCAACATCTATTATCATACCTGGTTTCAGATCAATTGCATCCATGGTTCCTTTCTGTTTTTACTGTACGCTATATTTTATTGATTTTTATGGCTTTTGTCAATCTCAAATGCTTACTTTATAACCATGATTTCAACCATAGCACTTTTGGTCAGACCAATTTTTTTTGCAGCCGCGGGAGATAGGTCGATGATATATCCTTTTTGAAATGGCCCGCGGTCATTAATTCTTACAATTACAGATTTATTATTATCGAGCCGTGTTACTTTGACCCTTGTATTAAATGGTAATGTCCGATGGGCAGCAGTCAGGTCTTTTCCTGTAAAAATTTCTCCACTTGCTGTTTTCTGTCCATAATACCCAGGCCCATACCAGCTTGCCAGTCCCCTTTCAACATACTTTTCCTTTGATATACCAGGGATTCTAATAGAAAAACTACATCCATTGAGAAATAATAACAGGATTAGCGCAAACCAGATTTTTTTTCTTTTTTCCAAACAATGCCTCCGCAGGCAAAAGCTCCACAACCATCAATCATCACATCAATTAGAGAAAAGTGCCGTGTAGGAACAAAGAATTGATGATACTCGTCTAAAAAGGCATAAACTAACGAAACAAAACAACTCCAGGCAAGTATTGTTTTAAAAGGAACATTTTTAATAGTGACAACCAGTGCCCGAAACCATGCAAAAGCAAGGATAAAAAATTCCATAAAATGCGCAATCTTTCTCAGCACAAGGTCCCACTGGTTTTCAGAAATTCGTAAATTTGGTACACTGGATAGATAAAAAATCAAACCCATCCAGAAGAAAACAAAACACCACCTCCAGAACTTCTCATATTTTTCAGAAGAAATCATTATGTGAAGGTTGATATGTTACCACAACTTCTTTCAGGGTTTTTACGATATTTTCGCTATCAGACATATAAGCGCAATTTTTCAGCTGTTCCACTTTTTCTTCAAGAAATTCTCTTGAATACCTTTTAGAAATGTTGGCAGTAAAAATTTTCTGATGCCTTGTGGCTCGAGTTCCTTCTTCGGCAGTCAATAGTTCTTCAAAAAGTTTTTCACCTGGTCTGAGTCCAGTGAATTCAATTTTGATATCTTTATAAGGTTCAAGCCCACTGAATTTTATCATCTGTTCCGCAAGAGAAAGAATACTGACTGGCTGGCCCATATCAAGCACAAGTACTTCTCCACCATTACCAATCGCAGATGCCTGCAAAACCAAAAGAACCGCCTCTCTTATTGTCATGAAATATCTTTTCATTTCAGGATGAGTTACTGTTACTGGTCCACCTTTTTTTATTTGCTCAACAAATATTGGAAAGACACTGCCCCTGCTACCAAGAACATTTCCAAATCTTACAGCGATAAATTTACAAGAATTTTCCTGATTAAAACTCATTGCAAGATATTCACAGAATCTTTTTGTCGCACCCATTACTGATGTAGGATTCACTGCCTTGTCAGTTGAAATAAGAACAAACCGTTCAGCATTGTACATCGTAGAAAGTTTGCATAGATTATAGGTACCCAGAATATTTACCTTCACTGCTTCTGAAGCATTTTTCTCAACCATGGGTACATGTTTATATGCAGCAGCATGAAAAATAATTTGGGGCCTGTACTGGCTGAACACAAAATGCAGCCGCTGGTAATCCCTGATATCTCCAAGAATCGGGATAATTTTATCGCCCATGTTTTGATACTTACTTCTCAATCGCTTTTCCTGATAAAAAAGTTCTGTTTCATCAATTTCAAGCAGAATCAAACGACGCGGAGAAAAAAGGCATAACTGATCAACTATTTCTGCACCAATTGAACCAGATGCTCCTGTCACAAGGATATCTTTGTCTCTAAATTGCTCCTCAAGAAGGTGTTGCTCAATTGTAATTTCCTGTCTTCCAATAATTTCTTCTAAGCTCACATCCTCCAATTGCTCAATAATTGGAACTTTTTCATACGAGTCCTCCATAAAATAATGTGGCACTGACTTAATATCCTGAATTTTATGTTTTCTTGCTGTCAGGTAGATTTCCTTTAATTTATCCTGATGAAATCGGGCAATAGAAATAATTATCGTATCAATTTGCATTTTTTCTATCGTCTTTTCGAGGTCGCCAAGATTTCCGAGCACTCTTACTCCATGTACATACATTCCAACTTTTGTTTCATCGTCGTCAAGGAAACCTGCTGGATAGTAAGGAACAAAATTATTTTTCATTAAATTTCGTACAATCATCTCACCAAGATTACCTGCGCCAATAATAATCGCTCTCTTTGAGGTAATTTTTCTCCTTCTTAACAAAATTTCCATAAAAAGTCGCTTGCTTACTCGCAGAGACATTGAAGAAAACATAAAGATGAAAAAATCAAGGATAAGCAATCTGAGAGTAAACGGATAGACACGGTTAGTGATTGTAAAAACCAGGATGGATAAAATGAAAGCAATAACCAAAGATTGAATTAGCCGGAAAAGGTCACTTAACCCGAAAAATCTCCAGGTACTTTTATAAATTCGAAAGACTAAAAGAGAAAAAATCTTTACCGGGACACAGCAAAGAATAAACGCAGGTAAATAATGCTTGAGAGAAAAAAAGTTTGTGCCAAAGATAAATAAAAATGAAAAGACAATACTCAGAACGCCGAACAAAGTATCCAATATCAGGAAAAACAATATTCTTTTACTTTTTGTCGGCTTTGAAAGGTTCCTCAAAAAGTTTTTGAAATTCATTTTTTTGTGTCAATAATTTTAAAGACTGTTTTAAGAATAACTGCCAGGTCTGTTATAAAACCTGCTTCCCTGAGATATTTTTTGTACAGGCCAATCTTCGCTGGCAATATTTCTTTGATATACGCTTGTTCAGTATCTTCGTAATTACTCAAAATGTTCTCCTCATTTCTAAATTCTATTGTTGCATAATCAGTAATTCCTGGTTTCATTGTCAGAATATTTCTGTAATCGTCATTAAAAATTTTAACATATTTTTCAACCTCTGGTCTTGGACCAACAAAACTCATTTCACCCTTCAAAACATTTATTAATTGTGGAAGCTCATCAATTTTAGTTTTTCTCAATAATTTACCAATTTTTGTGATTCTTGGATCACTGTCTTTTGTAATTTTTGGACCAATTTTTTCTGCATCCACCACCATTGTCCTGAATTTTAACAGATAAAACAGGTTAAAATTTTTCCCCACCCTTTTTTGTTTGAAAAAAACAGGTCCTGGAGAAGAAATTTTGATAAGCAATGCCACCGCAATCATCACAGGCAAAACAAAGCCCAAACCTGCAAAGGCCAGAAAAACGTCCAGTATTGATTTGCCGCAGGAAAGGTAAAATCTACCTGGCATACTTTAAAACCCTTTCAATTACAAAATCCTGCTCATCACTTTTCATGCCCGGGTATATGGGTAGAGAAACACATTTTTCAAAAACCGAATTGGCAACCGGGAAATTTTTTTCATCGTACCCGAAGGCATTTTTATAATATGGATGCTTATGGACAGGGATAAAATGGACTGAAGTTCCAATTCCATCTTCCTTTAGTTTTTTGATCAACTCATCCCTGTTGTTCACCTTGACTACGTATAAATGCCAGGCAGATTCTCTATCATTTTTTACAATCACAGGTTTTATCCGGCTTTTCAAAAAGACATCATTGTATTTTTTTGCTATCTCTAACCGCCTTTGCCACATCCACTCAATCTTTTTAAGTTGAGCCAGTCCCAGAGCAGAATTAATATCCGTGGTATTGTATTTATGTCCATTGTCAACAACCTCGTAATACCAATCTCCCTTTAGAGTATATCGGTCCCATGCATCTCTATTAATTCCATGCAGCCGATTGATTTTCATTCTTTTTGCAAACTCCTCATTAGTTGTTGTTATCATGCCTCCTTCTCCAGTGCACAATGTTTTTGTAGCATAAAAACTGAAACATGTAATATCTCCAATTGTTCCGATTGTTTTTCCTCTATATTTTGCGGGTAAAGCATGGGCAGCGTCTTCAATTACATACAGATGATGATTTCTGGCAATTTCCATAATTTCATTCATATCGCACGGCTGACCACCAAAGTGGACAGGCAAAATTACCCTGGTTTTTTCTGTTATGAGGTCTTCTATCTTTGAAACATCCATATTATGGGTACTTTCTTCTATGTCACACAAAACCGGGATTGCCTTAAAATATGTTACAACTTCAGCAGTAGCCACAAAAGTATTTGTTGGCAATATTACTTCATCACCCTGTTTTAGATCGATTGCCTTCAAGGCAAGGTGAAGTGCAGCGGTACAGGAATTAACAGCGATAGCAAATTGCTTTTCCTGAGGAATGCTGGAATTACCAAAAATATAGTTTTTAAACTGGTTTTCAAACTCAATCGTCTTGGGCCCCATTGTCACCCAGCCAGATTTCAAAGAATCCACAACCTGCTCAATTTCTTCTTCAGCGATATACGGCTTATGAAACGGAACTTGCATGATTTTCTCCTATCATACATATCGACCGATGTCTTCAATAGTTTTCATCAATTTCTTTGCCAGCACTTCATAGTTATGATTTTTCATAACATATTCCCTGCCATTTTTACCGAGCTGAAATCTATCTTTCTCAGACATTTTATAGAGGCTCAATATAGCATCTGCTATTGCTTTTGGATTTTCAGCCGGGACTGAAATACCGCAGTTGGCTAAAGCGACAATATCGTATTGTGTATCTATTGAATGGATTATAGGTTTACCTGCAAGCATATAATCAAAAATTTTATTCGGCGAAACTCCATATTTAAACAGTTCTCTTTTTCTTAGACCAATATAGCAAATGTCAACCCAAGAAAGAAGGGATTGTATCTGAGATTTCTTCACTCTATTCAGAAAAACGATATTATCGAGACCTTTTGCCAGGTGCGCCAATTTTTCTTTTTCTCCACCATCGCCGACTATTAGAATTAAAATATCTTGGTAATCTTTCAATAGTTTTCCCGCCTCAATCAAATATTCAAGTGCATTAGCGATACCAATATTTCCCACATAGGCAACTATAAATTTATTTTTAGGGATCATGTTTTTAATACTATTATCCAGAGCCTCGGCTTTTTCTGATTCCTTCAAATCAACCCCGTTTGGTATATAAATGAACTTTTTATTATACCCTTGGTCGTGCAAATACTCTCCGTAATTTGATAATACTGAGATAATTGCGTTACTTTTTTCAATGGCAAGTGCCTCAAAAACCTCTAAGATCTTCACGAATGGGTGGTTTGTTGAATATCCACCAAGTTCAATAATAGAAAGTGGCCATATGTCTTTAACCTCAAAAATTAACTTTGCATTGAACCGTTTACACAATCTTAAGGCAGGATACACTGGCATTGTCTGCATGGGCGAGACTATTATCACATCAGGTTTAGGTAATTGATGTGTCGGTAACCTGAAAAGTGAAAATGTAAAATTAAACCATTTTAAAATTCTTTTTTTATCAGTAGAGCTTTTATAATGAGGGACCTTAATCCATAAATATCTAATTCCATCTATTTCTTCGATTGTAAATTTTCCCTTAACGGATGGAAGATGTTTGAAAAGATGGGAATATGCCGCAGTAATAATCGTGACATCATAACCACTCTTAACCATTTCCCTTCCTAAATAATAATGCCTGAACTCCATCCCATGGTGTGGAGAACCAGCATATTCATTTATTATCCAGATATCTTTCATTATTTCTTTCCAGCTCTTTTATTGCTTCTAAATAGTTAATAAATTCAAATTTGTTATCCTTGAGAAATCTTATTAACCAAATATACCATTCCATCCAACTATTAAAGCAATGGCTAAAATATCTGTCATGAAAAAGAAGGGTAAAAAATTTGAGATTTTTATTTATAGCCATATTGAGTATTTTCTTGGTTGTTTCCTTTGCCTGAGAAAGTGTCTGGTTCTGAAATCTGGAATTCTTATAAAAAACCCACCCATCCATTAAGGTAACAGGAAATTCCCACATTTTTCCAATTTTATATGGATTTCGAAGAGCTGGGATTGTGGAATCGAACAAATATCCAGTATTATCTAAAAACTGTAATGTCATTTCAGAGACTTTTAGATTATGCATTCTAATACCATAGCATCGAAAGCCGTAGATTTTGCCAAAAAGATCATACTCCCGTTTAATTTTACTAAAATCGTCAAATTCAATTCCATGAATCCCCACTAACAAACCCATTCTTTTAAGGTATTCTATTTTTTCTATTGAGTCCCTTAAGGAATACGAGATACCTCCTCCTTTTGCAACAGCAACAAAGAAAGTAGACGGTATGTCTTGCATTTTGTCGAATTTGCTCAGTTGTTCGATATTATTCCATTTATTCGATAAAAAGTTCCATGCCCTACGAAGAACTTCTGTTAGTCTGATATATCCGAGTCCAAATTCAATAAAAGTTCTTGCCCAGTACTTCGGAATGATAAAGTCAACTGTGTGTTCCCATGGCTTTATATGGTCAACATCGTGTGAAACAATAATTTTCATTAAAACAATTCCCTCTTGTAAAACTTAAGAAATATTTCCAATGGAAGTTTTGCTTTATTAACCCTGAAGTAAGGTGTTAATACCCCCCCAAAACCTCTGAAGTATTTTTCTATTTCAGGAACCATCGACCCTTCGAAATCGAAATATTTTAACCCCAAACTCTTTGCGTAGATAATCCCTTCCCACATACTCAATACACCTGCTCCTCGATGCTTACTTGACTCGTCATATCCACCCAACAGATAATGAGCGTAGGAACCATTATGGATGCATAACATAGCAGAAATTGCTTTAGTTCCTTTAAATGAAGCAAATACAAAACAATTTTCAGGAGTAGCGAAATCAAACAAAATCTTTTCTAGCCACGTTAAATTTATTTTTTTTCCTTGTCTTTCAAATGTTTTTAGAACCAAAGATTTCACCAGACCATAATCATCAATTTTACGAGCGATAACGCCATCTTTTATAGCCCTCGTTATATCGTTTCTTCTCTCAGGTGACATGTTCTTATAGATACCATTAACTTCTTGGTTTAGGTCCAGTATGTATGTAAACTCAGGTATTACCTTAAATTTTTTCCAAATAAACGGTTGAACATCAATGATGTTATAACCTAGAGAAAAAGTAATTATGGAGAAAGATAGGTTCTCCACTGTTTCCGCCATAAGAGAAGATACTTCCTTCCATTTGCTCATAATATGGACATGATTTTGAGAGTCTACTTTAAAAACCGGTCCTACGTAGGGAGTGAACGGAGGATTTAGACAGATTTTTAAACCAAATTTTTTTTCACAATATAAGGCAAACCCCCCTTTTATTTTCTCATTTTCGTAAATTCCAAAAAATTTTATTCTGTCTTCAAAAAGTTTTAGCCAGCGAGTGGTATTAAAAATGCTTCCACTTTCTTTAACAATTTCATCGTACTTTTTTCTGTCCTGGTCGTTCTCAATTTGTTTAATTTCCATATTTTCACCTCAAAACAACAAAAACTCTGACTCTTAATCTTTTAAGGACCGGCCTCCGAACCATCAAGGAAAAAACAGTGAACTTTCTCTTTTTATCCATTTCTGCTTACGCCCGAGACAGACTAGTTGTCAAAGCCTTAAAATAGACTTCTTTAATTTTTAGTGCGATTTTATCCTCTGAAATTTCGGAAATTTTTTCTCTTCCGTTCGACCGAATATTTAAATCTAAAACCTCGCAAACTGCGGAAGCAAGTAGATCTGTATCTGGCGGAAGAACTTTTGAAGGGAATACTCCATCTAATCTTTCCTCAACATCTCCACACTTAACGCTAACAACAGGTAAATTACACGCCATGGCTTCTTTTACTATATTCGGACTTCCCTCACGAAAGGATGTATAAAGCAGGACATCTGCAGCATTTAAAAATAATGGAACCTTACTTGGAGGAGTATCTTTTAGTACTATAAGTTCGACATCCGGCCTATATGCCTTCACATGGAGAAATACTGCTTCTGCCAGTTTAACATTTTTTGTAGGGGAGTGTGCATCACATAAAATGATCTTTTTTGCGTTTGAAATTCCTAAAGCTTGTCTGGCTAACTCCCTGCCCATAGGGTAAAAAGTTTCAAGAGGAATCCCTGTTGGAATAATTGTTGCCTTTTCTTGGCACCTTTTAGGTAAGTCCTGAAAAAGTTCCCTACTCACAACTATGATTTGATCAGCAAAAATGGCACAGAATTTACTAATGAAAACACTGATTTTGCTCAAAGTTTTAATTCTTTTGTAATTGACATAAACGCCAGCAAGGTCACTTCCTCGGAATGTAACCACTAATTTTATATTGAAAGTTAACGAGGCAATCACTCCCAATAGCGAAGTTATGGACCCAAAATGGCAGTGTATCAAATCTGGTTTTGTTGTCATGCAAGTTTTAATAATGCAACCCAAGCTTCTAAAAAAATCCCTTGGACTTGCCCCCCTTCCGCAGTAAATTTTAGAGATTTTCACACCAGATTTCTCCAGTGACCGGACCTGCCGAAAAACAAATTCATTTTCGTCCGGGGGTCTATATCCATTCAACAATGCCAGCACCCTCATTCCTCATTCATCCTTAGTAGCATCCAATTAAAATTTAGAGAGCCAAGAAATTTGAACATTTTCAATAAAATAAACAGTTATTTTAATCAACATTCAGAAAGGTTGATTTGCCTCATAACTTATTATAATTTTATTATAACATATTACTAAAAGTTACCCAACATTGATTTGAAATCTCGATTTTTTGTTATCGGGGAGACTACTGAACCATACATATAATTACCCGTAGTCGAATTTAATAATAATCTATATGCCCGGTTTCTAATGAAGATATAGAGGTATTGAACCGGACTGAAAAACCCAAAAAAAAGGTAAATAGAAAATCATTTAAAGATGTGGTCATTTTCACCGTTTTGTACCAATGAGGAAAGGGATTATCAATCTACTCGCCCTCCTTCTGTTATGCTTTGAATATGTGTAAGGTTGTGATCCCTGAACGCGGATTTGAGTTCAAAAATCCTTTATACCTTAAATTCTTGATACTCTCGCAAGTAATACTTATGTTTTTCTCCCCTTTCCCTTTGTTACAGAATTCAGAAAACAAAAAGATAGTCTGAAAACTGTATTTCTATTGGACCATAAACGCCAGAATCTTTGCTTTTTTGTTATTGCCGATACCAAAAGCACGGGCTCAGTGAAGGTTTCTTGGCTTTAAATTTATAAGTTTTCAACCAATAACCTTGTTCTTTCGGCTTCTACCGGCGTCAGATATTCAAAGCACGATGGCAGAAAGAGGTATTTTTTAAGTGGATAAGACAGGATCCGAAGATAAAAGACATTGAGACAGGTACCAAGTCTGGATCGCCATGAGTTGTCATCCTCTGTTGATCTATATCAGATGTCAGTCCAAATCATGAATTTCGTACTTTATTTCACTTAGGACCTTCACGAATAATAGATATTATTGGCTCGTTGAACTTAAACATGATTAAACTACTAAAACTGAAGGAGTTGATTCTACTTCAGGTCGATTTTTAGACGACAGTAATGGTTTCTCAGATTATATTTTTAACCCGATTTCAGAACTACAATGCCACATCGTACCCAACTCGTACAACAAATTGACTCGGACAGTTTTTTAGATTATCATGGAATAAATCATCAAAAAGTATATGAACTATTAAAAGAAGAATATTTAAAACCGGAGGAAGATATAAAATTCAACGATAATTAGAGCGAGATAAATTAAACACAACAAAGGACATAAGGAACCTAAAGGAAGGCGGAAAAATTCAACATTTGCTTTTAGTATGTAAGGTTAATTAAGAAGAAATAAAAAGGGCGGATACGAAATTACACGACAACCCAAAGCCCAGATATGCCCTTTGAATGGAGTGATAAAAGATGTGTGGAATCTTTGGATGTATCAATTTGAATGGTTTTTTCAAAAGAGAAGACTCCTACAGGTTTATTCATTTAACCGAAATGGTTTCATATAGAGGACCAAATGCTTCAGGCTATGTAATGTTAAATATAAAAAAATCTGTGATTGATAATTACTTTGATGTTTTTTTAGGACATAAAAGACTTTCAATAATCGACCTAACAAGTGTAGCAAACCAACCAATGGAAGACAAAGGGGTTTGGATTGTATATAATGGCGAAATTTTTAATTATTTAGAGCTAAAGGAGGAATTAAAAAAAGATGGCTTTATATTTAACAGCAATTCGGATACAGAGGTAATTTTAAAAATTTACAGAAAATATGGAGAAACTGGTTTTGAGAAATTAAATGGTATGTGGGCATTTGCTGTAGTAGACCTGCCTAATAAGAAAATTGTGTTGAGCCGGGATAGGTTTTCAATCAAACCCTTATACTTTACACAGATTGACGGACAATTTTATTTCGCAAGCGAGGTTAAACAGCTTATACCTTTTATACAGAAAAAGGAAATAAATCGTAATATAATGTACACATTTTTGCAGCAAGGGATTTTGGATTATAACGACGAAACATTTTTTAATGGCATATATAAGCTTGAGCCAAAAACAAATATGGTTATCCATTTAATTGACAACAAGATAGAGTACAAAAGATACTGGGATTATACAATTGAGACTGTTTCTAATGCAAATGATGCAGTTGAAAAATTCAGAGAAGTTTTTATTGATAGTATAAGAATTAGACTAAGAAGTGATGTAAAGGTGGGAGCGTTGCTCAGTGGAGGCCTGGATTCATCAAGCATAACAGTTATTGCAAATCATATACAGAACAGAAATTTTGAGTCGTTTTCAGTTGTCGCTAAAGATAAAAAATATAGTGAAGAGAAATTCATAGATATTCTATGCAAAACGAAAGGAATTAAAAATCAAAAATTGTATTTTGAATCAGATATCGCTCTAAGCACTTTAAATGATGTTATATATCACAATGACGAGCCCTTTGGGAGTTTAAGCGTCGTTGCTCAATATAATATTTTGAAAAGAATAAAAGAAGAGACGGATATTGTAGTTGTTTTAAGTGGACAAGGTGGAGATGAAACCTTAATGGGGTATCTTAAGTATTTCTTTTTTAATTTAAAAGAATTAATAAAGCAAAAATCTTTAGCATCAGCCTTTACTCAAATTTTTTTGTCTATATTAAATCGAACAGTAATATGGCAATTTAATATAAAAGAGGCAAGGAGATATATTCCATATATTAATAAAGATAAAAATTATTTAAAAATTAAAGGAAGTTTAGAGCCAATATGGCAGTGTAATAATATAAGAGAGAGGCAGATTTTTGATATAGACAAATATTCAGTTCCTGCTTTGACACATTATGAAGATAGAAACTCAATGGCACATTCATTAGAAATAAGACTTCCTTTTTTAGACCATAGATTAGTAAACCTACTTTTGAGTCTTCCACCACAAATGAAGATTAAAAATGGATGGACTAAGTATATTCTCAGAAAATCTTTATTTGAGTTGCCTAAAGATATAAGATGGAGAAGAGACAAGAAAGGATTTATAACTCCCGAGGAGAAGTGGTTAAGAACTGATTTAAGAGAAGTTATTGAAAATATGTTCAAAAGAAGTTTTTTAGATGATTTAGGAATAATAGATAGTAAATTATTCTTGATGTACTATCATGATTTTCAAAATAACAAAAGAAATATCTGGTACGCTGATATTTCAAGAACTTTTATTGCAGAATTGTGGGCGAGGAGATTTATTGGAAACGGGCAAAGGTAGGATAAATGGGTTGGAAAAAGGATGAAATTTTATGAGTGAATTGAAAAGGATAAATGTCTAATCTATAAGGTAAGTGAATTTCTGCTATTAGAAAAAAACGTAAAAAAGGAATGTTCCTGTCTGATAAACCAAAGAAACTGTGCAGCTTGTTTCAGGGTAGTCAAGAGGAAGGGCTGTTCAAAATTGATGCTTCATTGATTCAGATGTAAATGCAGTTGTTATACTGCTCCCTATTAAGGAAAGGATAGAAATAAGGTAGAATAAAGGCCTCTAAAAGGGAGGCGGAAATGAAACGAAGGAAATGGGAGAGCAGGCAGAAGTTTGAGGTAGTACTGGCAGGAATAAAGAGCGGGAAAATCAGTGAAATTTGTAATCAGTATCAAATTTCCCAGGCCCAATATTACCGATGGCGGGATGAGTTTTTTAAAAAGGGGCCGAAGGTGTTTGAAATGAACGGCAAGGACAAGGAGCAGGAGCGATTGAAGAAGGAAAACACGAGGTTGAAAACCATTATTGGAGATTTGACGACCGAATTAAAAAGCCAGTACGAATGAAGCGGCAGAAGGCAAAGTCAATAGAAGAACGGAACAGACAGATTTTAGAGCAGATAAACCAGTTAAAAGGGGAGCATCCATTGTGGGGATACCGACGTGTGTGGGCGTATATGAAATACCGGCAGGGGTATCAAGTAAACAAGAAACGGATATACCGGCTTATGAAAGAAAACAGATTATTAGTTAGTCAGATAAAGAAGTTAAAAGCGATCAGGAAGAAGTATCCTGAGAAAATACGGGCAAGTGCAGTTAATCAGGTCTGGGCAGTAGATATGACCAAAGTAATGATACCTGAATATGGATGGCTGTCTCTGATTATAGTGCTGGATTGGTATACGAAAAAGATTGTGGGCTGGCATCTTGGAGAAACATCTACTACCAGGCAATGGTTGGCGGCATTAAACCTTGCTGTATTAAGACAATTTCCTGCCGGAATAAGGGAACAGGGAATTCTTTGTTTGGTAAGCGATAACGGTTCGCAGCCGACCTCAGAGAAGTTTATGAAAGAGGCATCTATTCTGGGGATTAAACAGATATTTGCCAGTTATGACAATCCAAAAGGGAATGCTGATACCGAACGGGTAATACGGACACTAAAAGAAGACCTGGTATGGCCGAGAGAATGGACCAGCGTGTATGAATTCCGGGATGAATTGACGGACTGGATTAACCGGTATAACCAGGATTATCCACACTCATCTCTGGGATATATGACGCCGGTGGAATTTGAACAGAAAATGATACAACAATTAACTTTAACCGAGGGGCTGAATTCTCCCTTACTTTGCTCTTGATAAATGGGGGGCAGTACATTGTCTCTATGAAGATTTTTAGCCGATCGTAGTGAAGGCCGACGCTGACACGGATCACGAA
>Ga0209409_1001765_pt1 | contig 17742 bp, 18 predicted proteins | sample AD_JPNMR1_MetaG_FD_184424 | JGI IMG/M metagenome (GOLD analysis project Ga0209409, IMG submission 184424) | Active sludge microbial communities of municipal wastewater-treating anaerobic digesters from Japan - AD_JPNMR1_MetaG (SPAdes) (version 2) | ecosystem: Engineered > Bioreactor > Anaerobic...
TTAACCAATGTCGAATATAACTATTTGCAGTAAAAGTATCTGTAGCACTTTTATAATATGCTTCATCCTCATTAGTTTCTAAAATAGTTTCTACAAAAACGGTTTTTGTTCCAACAGGTGTTTCGGGGGGTACTGTAAATTTAGCGATAAAATTTCCATCATTATCAGTAACTATACAACCAGGATATTTTGTAGATATTGTGGCAGATGAATTTTCATCTACAGTAGCAAATACCAGTTTATCTTCTAATTTTATTCTAACAGTTCTATTTGGTTCAAAATCTTTACCTTCAACTGTAATAACTAATTCTGGATCAATATATGGTACTGGGATTGTATTAATTTGCTCCTTTTTAGAAGATACTACTTCTTCACCAATAATATCAGAACTTCTAACAGTTGTAGATGTAGTAGTAATAATAGAAGTTCTTGAAACAGAACTTGAAGAAGTTCTTCCTATTATTGATCTATTTGGACCGGTCGGAATTGTAGAATTCCAGTTATTAACAGTTCTAGAAGAATATATTACTCTATTTGGTAACCATATAATTTTTGTTAAATTTGTATCATAAAATTTAGTTGAATTTTTAGGATCACATTTTATTCTTGGAATTAAACCTTTATAATAAAATGGAGCAACATCAATCCAGTGTGTAGCATATCTTTGCCAATCCACTTCAATTGATCTATAGGGTAAAGTTAATATTCCATGTGAAGGGATATTAGACTTATCAGAATTTGTAACAACAATTTCATCTTTACCACCTAATGACTCAATAATAAGTGGTAAAGTACATTTTTCTTCAAACAAATCTATAGTACAATTAAATAATGGATGATTTAAATCCGCTCTATCATAACTAATAAAACCATCTACAAATATATTTCTAAGTGTACTTGAATCTTCTCTTTCTAAATGTTTATTTTCCGCCTGTGTTTCAAGTTTAGACATTGCAATATTATATTCAACATTTTCCAATCGCTTTTTCATATCCTGTAATGTTACTGTTGGTATTCGATATATATTATAACTATTAATTCTATAGTTTTCAGGATTTATATTAGGAAGTACTTCAATTGTAGCTAATGGTAAACAACCTAACGGTAAATCTGGTGTTTTAATATTATCAATTTCATCTGGTATACCATTTTTTACAACTATACTTCCATCCTCTTTTATGTAAACTAAATCAATTCTATTTAAATACCATTCATATTCAATAGTAAAATCAGAATTTATGACTGGCAATTTGTCTGAATTTATAAAGGTAATATAATACCCTTTTGAATCAACTGATATAGTATAGTCTACACCTAAAATAAATCTATATGCGTACTTAATATCCAAATAATATGTACCATTTGGATGTATTGGGCTGATCCAATGTATTTTATTATTGATTATAGTATAATGTGTATTCTCAATATACGTCATTGTATTATCATGTACATTTGATATAGATACTACCGGCGTATATATGGATGGAATTGGATCATCGGATCCGGTATAGTTCATTTGAACATTTGTTTTTTCTACTTTTCCATAAATTTCATGTACAGTTTTTACATTACGATTATTTAAATAATATTTGGTTGAATTGTTTATATAAGTTTTAATTTCAGGAGCGGTATTTGCTGTAGATGTAGTATCTATAGCACCTTTAGTAGTTAATATAGTATCTTGTTCATATGTATAATCATATCCTTTTATATATACTCTACCTTTAGTTACCCTAATATTATATACATTTAATGAGTCGCTTTTATTTTTTTCAGTATAAATGTTTAAACCATTAGCAATAAAATCACCAGTGGTATCATATGTTCTTTGAGCTAAATAATCATTTAATTTTCCAAAAACAGGTTTTGGTTTAATTGTACCAATAATATTACGATCAACTAATTTAATTATATCAATAATATTATTATTTTTAGCGGTTTCAGTAATAAAATCAACTGCAGATAATATTAATGGAACGGCCTCTAATTTTAAACGATGACCACCAGCATTACCTTGATTCTCAAAATTTTCTGCGGGGTCATATAAAGATGGATCATCCATTTCAGTATATATTTTCTGTTGAATTTCTACACATAAATATGCTAAACCCATAGGAACAACTTCATATGGCCATTCAGTTTCAGGTATTTTAACTATAACACCATTTACATATATTTCTCCAGGTTGCAATTTACAAACTTTATTATACGTATCGTTAATAAAATTGCACCCTGAAACTATCGAACCATCTTTTATTATCAAATTTGTTACTTTACGAATATTACCATATATTAAACCCTGAGCAACATTTAATTCGCGATTCTGTAAAACTTGCCCTTCTACAGCTAAATATCTAATATAACCTTTATCTAATTCTTCATTTGTTGTATCATAATATGGAGCAATATTTAAATTCTCTTTTATTTCAGCCATTAATATCCCTCTTTAATAATTAAAATTCTAAGACCCATGAAAATGTTTCTTTTAATTCTACAGGTCTTTTAGTTGCAGGTTTATTTTGATACACTTCAAGTATACCATCATAAATATAATTGGATGCACTTCCAGTCCTAACAATTTCAGATGGTAAAAATCTTTCACGTGTAGCATAATCTGTTACAACTGAAGTATTAATTTTTAAATCTGAATATAACCCTACTTGTCTATAAGTTTCACCAACAAATTCTGTTGGTTCTAATTCAGCTTCAATATATAACCATCTAGCATTATTAGCAAAAGCACTATCATATAAAGTCTCTTCTGATCCAGCAAAAATTCTTGACCATGCAATTCCAGCAACAAATATATTCCCAGAATTGTTAGGTACAACGAAATACATATTTTTAAATCGTTTAAATCCTATAGGATTTAAAAGTTGTTTTGTATCTAATGTTGGTAATGGTACATTTTCTATACCATCAATTATTGTCCATCCATTTGTAGGTCCTTCAGCTATACACAACATTAGACCTTTATCTGAATTTTTATCTTTATTATTCTTATAAAACTGTATAGCTTTAGCTGTTCTAGATACATATGGCGAAATAGCTAATGAAATTATATTTAGTGGCATTTTTAATATTCCTCCGAATTTAAAAATATATTTTTAAATAACAATTTCCAATATAAATTAGATCAAATATCTGTTGTAATATAATCAAAATGGTTACATGATAGTTCCCATAACGTTAGATTTTGTGATATAAGATTAGTTGAATTATTTATATTAATAGTTTTAGGATATAATATTGTCATATAAGCCATATCATTTATGGTAAACATTGAATCTACTGATAAAGTACGGCCGGCCATTGTTATTGGTTGTGGTATAAAATCTATATACTGAACAGTAGTATAATCAGTATAATAATTACACGGCAATTCCCATAATGTTAAATTTCGTGATACTTTATTAGTCGTATTCGGTACAATAAACGTTTCAGGATATACTATTGTCATATAAGCTAGATCTTCTATAGTAAACATTGAAATTGTAAACATTGTATGACCAACCATTGCTACCGGACATGCCCAGTCATTTACATAATGAATTGAGTTTATATACTGAACCTGTTCCTCATTTCTAGGATCCGTTACAGTATATCTATCTCTAAGATAGAGTTCTCGGATTTTAGTTTCGGGTTTGATATGAATGTTATAAAATATACCATATCTACCTTCAACTATTATTTTCCATCCTGCAGGTCTAACCATTTCAAACAATTCAAATATCATTGGATCATAATTTGTTATTTTTAAAACTACTATTCCTGGAGAATAATAATTATGGCTAGTTAAATGTTTTGTACCTAAATTTGATCTACTTAATATAAAAATATCTTTATATGGTTCATATATTTTTATTCCTGGATCTAATTGATACAAACTAAAATGAAAAGAAAATTTAGTCCCTTTTCTTTTATACAATTGTAAAATACCAGCTACTAATTGACGCTGAAGAGATTCATCAACATAACTATTCCAAGAATAGCCTAAAAGATAAGCAAAATATGGTAAATATTCAGATTTTATATTATATATATCTCTAAAATCAACAATTTCTTTTATAGTATTTGAAATAATATCAAATACTTCTCTATCTATAACATTAAGATATTCTTCTAATACTTTAACTTCACCGTTTATATTTGTATCAGTTAAAATATCAATATTTTTGGTATATTCTGGTAATATTGAATATAAAAATGACATGTATTATATAACTCCTATTAAACCAAATTAATATTAATATTTCCAATATCTGCAATTTCATATGGCAATAATTGGTAGATGTCAGTTATATATTCAAATGTTGTATTTTCAGACATTTTTTCCGTTGCAGTTGGAGATATTTCTACATATTTTCCAGTTATATTTTTTACATAATATATAATATCTTTCGATGTCGTATTAATAACCTTTTCAACAATATCAATATAGTATCTGGTATTAGCAGGTAGTTTAGCTTTTCCAATATCAGTCCATATAATAGTTTTACCATTATTTATTAATATATAATCAATATTCGGAGTAAAAACATTATTAGCATTAATATATATCTTTTCTATTTTAGATAAATACTCATCATTCATGGCCGAATTAATATTATCAATACCAGAAGATGTTCTAATCATTGATATTGTAGAGTTAGTAAAAGTTATCATTTCATTTTTAATTAAAGATGCGCCCTTTGAAAATCTAGGATAAGATTTTAATTTTAACACCGAACTACCTATTGTAACTACAGAATCTAATGTAGGAGTATTCTTTTTATGAGTTACTATTATTTCAGTACCATCTAATATATCAGTATCAATAGGTTTATCTAAATAAATTATATCACCGTTACGAAATAGTATTTGGTATTTTTTTTCAGGGTTACTATTAAAATATACAGTCAAATATGACGTATTTAATAATGGATATTCTTTAGTATTTCCACTTGATGATAATTGATTTTTTATTCTAATTTCTTTTGTACCATATTTATGATAACCATCTACTTCTAAAACTGGGTATATTAAACTACCATGTCCAATATTCATGTATGATTTTATAGGATTAGATATTGTTATAGTATCATTATCTATATCTATTATTTTTGTAGTTAATACAGTAATACCATCTAAATTTAATATATTTATTTTAGCTCCAACATTTAATGTTTTAATTAAATCTACTACCTTTATTTTATTACTATTATCTTCAGGAATTTCATTTACATATATTTTAGCACTTTCATTTAGTGATAGACTATTAATAGCTAAAACACCAGGAACATCAGATACTAGTCTATAAATTTCTGATTTTGATACACTTTCACCGATATCGCGATTTTGCCAATATAAATAATTATATATAACTTTACGAATATTATTTGTAATTATATTAGATGGAATTTTAGGTTGTGTTTGAATTGATATATCAACATCAAATGGTATATATGTAGGATCAATAACTTCAACTTGAGTGGCAACAATTTTCTTTTCTTCTAATAATGATAACAAGTTCTTTTTAAAAGCACTATTTGGATACCCACCACCATCAGGTATTACAGCAGCTTTAACACCAAATATTCCTATTTCATTCATCGTATAGTGATCAATAATAGAAACTTTACTAACACCTGGCTGTGCTAATAATATATCTCTAAAATCTTGTGTAGTAACACATCTATGTTGAGTCCTATAAATACTAGGAGCGTTTCTTTTTACTTCATCTACACTTTCACTAGAAGAACCACCTACAGCATTATGTGTATTAGTAACGTTAACATTCACTAACATATTAGAAGAATCATATATTGGATCTATAATATTATTAATTGAAAATGGGGCTACATTATGTGTATTATCTGCACCAGTAACATAAAATACTTCAATAATTGAATTTTTTGCTGGATTTATACCGTAAACACCATCACCAAACTTTATTGAACAAGAAAAATCATTTGAATATTCAGTAGTATAATACCTTTCTTGAGCTTCTATATCAATAAAATCAATATATTGATATTCTACATCATTAACTTTAACATATTCAATAGCATTAACTGGAAATTGTCTCAATTTATATTTATAACCAACAATACCAGTACTAATAAATGTTTCACTGTTTAAAGTTCCAGATTTAGCTATAACTTCAACACTTGTTTCTCCAGCATATAATATTACATTTTTAGTAGTATAAAATGGTATACCACTATCTGTAATTAGTTTAGTATACATAGGGATGTATATATTTTTATCATGGGGCGTTTCAAGATAAAATTTAACAGTTGCTATCGCTTGTGATGGCTGACGGGGTTTATAACCTACAGTTTTTGCTAAATTATATACGGCGTTTTTAGTTTTAGCTGTAGGCATAAAACATTCATTTATATTAGCATTAATATAGTAGTTCATTAAAGTGGCTTCGTATGCAAATGCTTCTAGTAATTCTATACCGAAGTTGGAAGCCAAAAAGTCCGTCCATCGATTAGGTAATCGATTTTGTATACGAGTTTTTAATGTTTGTACAATATCTTCAAAATCTATTGGTAATTTTTCAATGTCTCTAAAATCTAAATTAGACATAACCTATTCCACCTTAAGAAATGATGAAATTAAATGAATCTTCAAGACCGGTTCTATTATATTTATATGAAATTGCAATATATATTGTATGATTATCATAGTCAAAATTAAAATCTATACCTGTAACAATTACTCTAGGATCTTGAGATTCAATTGTATTTTTAATTCCTTCTCTTATATCTTCAACTAATATATTATCTATAGGCTCAAATAATATTTTTCTTAAATTTGAACCAAATTCCGGTTGCATAACCCTTTCGCCGCATACAGTGCCTAATATCCTTTGAATAGACGATCTTATCAAATTACGATAATCTGTCGCTTCTAAAATTCCAGCAGCAAACCTATCTTGACCAAGTTCAATTGCAATAGGTCCAGAATAACCTGCACTAGTTTCATCTATTGGATATGTATATTCATATTTATATCCCATAAAATCACCTATTATTAAATTTAGTTTGCAAAAACAGTTTCACTGCCGGATGAATGTTTACCTGGCTCTCCACAACTAGTACATTGTGTAGTATCTCCAACTCTAGTTAAAGGTAAACCATTTACAAACACCGTTGGACTTCCCTGTATTGATTTATATGTACCTCCATGAGGACAATTAGTAGATCCAGTATCATTTAACCTATGTGCAGCCAATCCATTTATAAATACAGTTGGACTACCGGTTGTATTTGTACCTGAACGTGAATGAGGACAACAATCTAATTTTAAATCACATTTTCCAGAGGTTGTATCTGATACTCTAGTAACTTTAGGCATCTTATATAATACTCCTTATAATAATTGGATTCTATTTTTTTGATTCATATTTTGGTATTGGTGTGACATTTTCATGTCCTTCAGGATCTAATAAAACGAAACGATCTGCTAATACAACAAAATCTCTTCCAGAATGAACCACAATATCTTTATTTTTTGATAATGTAATACTTGAACCATTTCTATGTTTTATTTCAATATAATCATTTTCATCATCCATCATAATATAACCAACTTTAGTTTTTATTATTTTACGGTTGGGATATGATTTTTTGGCCTCTTGAGGAACAACGTTATCATTTTCCCTAAATATTACTCCAAGCCAAACTGGATGATATACATTACCGTTTAATAGCATAACAGTTACAAGAGAACCAATTTCAGGTATAAAAAATATTCCGCTATCATGATAACCATATGGAAAACATGGATCTGCCCACGGTAAATCCTCAACAGGTATAGATCCATAAATCATGGGCACATTAATTTTCAAACGCCCCTTTTTAGATGGATCATTATTATCAACTACTTTTCCAACATATAAACCATTGAATTTATGCATTACTCAATCGGCCTTCCTTCTGGATTAGCTAACCCCTTAGAATCTAATTCTGAACATAAATATAAATCCATATAAGGCAAATCTGGATATGTATTTGTCATACCAAAAGTGTATTTTACTGAAGCCACATAATATATGCCATCCAATTCTTTAGTTTTTCCATTAGATTCACTTATTATCTCTATACAACTAATAGGTGTTATTTCAGGAATAGCTTCAGCTTTAAATGTTAATAATCTAGAAAATGTATGTATACGATGTCTTAAATTTGAAATATATATTTCCTGTAACGTTTTTTCTTCAATAATACTATCAATATATCTAGTAGCTACACCTGTATGTTGTTTATTATGAGATTTATTACTAATAAAACTCTGAGTAGCCATTGGTTTAGGATTGACACTTTCAAAATTACTAAATCCATGATGAAATGAATATAATGAATCCTTGGATCCATATTTTTCAATTATAGCTTTCATATCAGATGTTTGATAAGTACCATCTAAATTTTTAATCATATCTAATTTAAAACGTATTGGGTACTTTTTATTAGCTGATATTGGTGCAAAATATAATTCATTATTCATCATGAAAAATGTATACATATCTTCTCCATCTGTTGATCTACTATATGGTAATAAAAAACGAATCATCTCATAATCAGTATACTGTGTTTGTAACCAGTTAAACGCAAAATCTGTATCAACTAACTTTTTAATTTTAGCTCCATTTCTTGCAGCGATTTTTTTAATGACTGAAGATATATTTACTTTACCATAACTAGTAACTCTTTGATCCAATGTCATTTTATAAAATGTAGGATCTATACATCTTAATAATATTACTTTGGTATCATTAATATTTTCATATTCTAAATCCATATCTGCAATTTGACATTGAGCAAATTCATATTGTACTACAACAAATTGAAATGGTCCAGAAAAAAATTTTTTCTTCAATTTGATATTATATAATTCCGGTTCGAACCATATATCAATTAATCTATCTTGAATTTTTAATTGATCAATATTTTTAAATTCCAAAAATTTATTAGAATCTAATACTAAAACTATCTCTGCATATATAGATGGCATATATTGGGATAAACTATATGTAAATTGTTTTACTAGATAAGATTTATCTAACATCCAAGAAAATCTTATTTTTGTTTTAAAATCTTTATAAGTAGATAATACCTGTAATGACATTCTAAAATCACCTATTCATTATCTAATCGCTATATCTCAATAAATTATACTCAATATAACTCAATGGTAATATCCTAAGAACTGTATTTTCTTTTATTTCAAACGGATTTAGTATATTATTAACGGCCATAATAACCCAAAACAATTCAGGATTTTGATAATATTTCCATGCAATTAAATCTAATCTATTAACTTCATTAGATGTAACAATATGTAAAACTTCATTTTCTACATAATCTGGTATATTAACAAAGTTTTTTAAAAACATTGGTAAATAACCTGATCCTATATAATTATATAAATGGCAATTGCTACCCATATGATGTTTACTTACATAGGGCGATTGTTCAACCTGTTCACTATATAATGTTGGTTTTAAATCTAGATCAAATTTAGTTGTCATAATTTAAATAACCTCATTTATTATAATAAGATCATTAGATAAAACATCATGTAAACTATTAATATAATTTAGATCAATATTATATGATATATTATATAAATCTTTTATTTTATTAAAAGTTGTATAATCTAATTTTTTATCTAAATATAATTGATATGTTTTTTCATATAATTCTATATTTATTGTAGCAAAATCATTTATATTATTAAATAATTCAGTTTGAAGTAAAATCATACTACATGTAGCAATAGAATTAATTGGAACCATCTCAATAATATTATTAGGTATAGAATTAATATATAAGTTTATATCATTTATTGTATCTAATAATTTTTCAATACGTAATGTACTTGCATAAACAGTCTCCATAGCGGTTTGTTTATTACTTATTTCTTCTATACTATCAATTATTGTATCTTTATTATTATAGTAATGTGAAACTTTATTAAAATCAACATTGATATTTATATCATCTAGTTTTTCTAAAATACCTATATATGTATCATACATATTCATAACTAAATCATATTTTTCATCTAAAACAACTCCAGATGAATCAATCAATTTAATAAAAGATAAAATTTTGTTTAAATTATTAGACGTATCAAGATTATTTAATATATTAATATAATCTAATAAATCTTTTATATTAGATATTTTTTCTTGAATTGAATTTATTATATTTATTATAGGAGAATTTGATTTTATATTAAATAATTCTAATTGATCAGAATCGATTTTTGAATATATATTATTATAACCATCAGCTATATTATTGATAACATCAATATCAAATTTATTCATGTCCATTTTTATATAATTATCAGCGAATTTTTGCATACCAGCAGACAAGCTATTTATATTCGTTTGATCTAACTTATTTAGGTTTTTTAATGTTTTTCTATGCACCAATTTATCAATATCTTTTTGGACATGTTCTTTAATATCATTAGTATTAATAGAATTTTTAGGTTTAATTTTATCTGCTATAGAAATTACAGATATTGGTTTTGATTTATCTTCACCAAATAAAATCCATGGCTTTTTAGATAAATTAAACTGCTCTATAAATTTTGATTTAAAATTTATATTTTTTGACCATGTGTATAAAAATACATTTGTAAATTTAAGACTTCCAGTGATAATCAGTGGAAACATTTGTCCACCTATATCAACCATTTCTTCTGAAGATCGTATATTAACTTCTCTCAAAAACCCCTTAAATCCACGATACAATCCACCAAAAGTGACTTTAAGTAGAGGCGGATATAAATACCCAAAAGCTCTTGGATATACTAAACCCTGTAAACAACCTAACTTAGTTCTTACTTCATGAGGAAAATCTTTTAAATTAGATGAATTACTTCCTTCACTAATTAAATTTGTCAACGGCAATATAAAATCTAAATCTAAAGATTTATTTAGATCTTTAGCGTTGTATATAGAAACTGCTATTTTTGCTATTTCTTCATAACCTATTCTAGATATAAGAGCACCAAATGCTTCATACCATTGAGTATTTCCTTCACCTTTACGTGAATAAGTTACTGAAACACTATCAGATATTTCATGTACTTTCCATGGCAAAACAATTTTTATTTTTATTCCATTATCAATATTTGTATTATTATAATTATAAATTGCACTATTTTGGATAATTATAGGTACATACCCACCATAATTTAATTCCTTACCAATACCAAATTCATTAGTAGGATTAAACTTTGGTAAATTATATAATTGGAAGAAATCAATATTTTCTAACGCACTATAATCTCCCATACTATTAGTCATATACTGACTTTCTGACATTTCTACTTGATTTATTTGATTTGATCGATTAATAGCAGTTTGTATTTCTTTTATACTTGTTGAATTTGGATTTTTAATAGCAGTTTGTATTTCTTCTATACTTGTTGAATTTGGATTTTTTGGACTTGGCATATTATTAGCTCCTTTTTACACAATTCCTAAACGGCCGTTTTCACTACCTTGATGTAAGCCAAAAACCATTTCCATAATATATTTAGGAACATTATGTATATCACTAGCAACCTTAATATTATTACTATCAGATCTATTATTTTGTTTTTGATTTTCTGAAATTGATATAGATTTATTTATATTTTGATTTAAATTGGATAATTGTTCAGCTATTTTAATAGACATTTCTTGTTGATTAATAACTCTAGACCTATTATTTTCTTGTATCTTTTTAGTGGTTTCAGTAATATTAATAGAATTCGTTTTCTTATTTGAGGTATCAGGTTTAATTACACTAGATTTAACTACATCAGAATTTAAATCAGTATATTTTTTAGCATATTCCTTAGTTAATTTTATACGAGCATATAATTCAGGGCCACCCTTATATCCAGCAAATCTCCATGCATTTGCCATTATTCTAGCTGCATCTTCCGGTGTCTTTACTGAATTCAAATCATTTAAAATTCCTCTCTGCTCATGTAAGAAATATAACGCATGTGTTTCTGGAGATTCTAATGATAAATTGTGCTTTTTAGCAAACGCTCTTAAGGCCTCTAATCGAGGGCCACGCCAAGACATTATTCCACCTGATCTTTCACCTAAATCATCCCAATCACTTGTCATACGTGAACGTTTCCATGCCGTCTCTCGAGCTCCAGTAGCTTCAATAGCCGCTAAAGCATATGGATTTGATATTACACTTCTAACTACACTCATAAATCTATCTCGTATGTTAATAGAATCCTTTAAAGAATCCGGATCCACTAAAGGTTTAGTTTTACCAGTGTTTTTTGAAATAGATTCTTTAATAAATAAATCCACTGGATCAACTTTAATAAGCCCATTATTATCTAATTGAGATATATTATCATTATCTTTTGGATCAACTTTAATAAGCCCATTATTATCTAATTGAGATGTATTATTATTATCTTTAGATTTAAAGAAACTTTTTATTAATTCAAAAAAAGATGATGAATTCTCATTGGTTTTAGTAGATTTAAATATATTGATTTTACCAATAAAACCAAAGAAAAATTCTTTTAATGAATCCCAAAAAGATGGTAACACTTTCTTATTGGTTTCAGATATTTTTTTATTAAATTCTTTAATATTATCTGTAGATTTAATTACTGCCCCTGAATATGATGATAAATTTTCAGTAACCTTTTTAGTTGATTCAAACGTTTTTTTATTATTTAATTCATCTGCATAGGCCGGAGAGGCCGTAAACAATTTTTTAATTGTTTTAGATAGATTAGATAGAGCATTTATACCATTGGCTAAATCTTTTCCCCCAGCAAATCCTGTACTAGCACCTATTGCAATACCAAGTTTTGAACCCAACATTGCTCCAGCTACTATTCCCGCTGGTCCAGTTAAAGCCCCAAGACCACCACCAATTAAAGCACCAATTGATCCGCCCCATCCAGCGTTTTTTATAGCATTGAATGTTCGCTCTTTAAATGATCCTTTTCCAACATCACCGGCAATGGCTTCAGAACCATATACAATAGCTTTTTGGAATCTAGTAGCCTTTTTAACACCTAAAATAGATTCTGGTGTTTCACCACGTCTCTCTAGTGCATTAATTCTACTTTTACCTAATAAATATGCGATTAGAGATCCAGCACCAATTAAACCTGTACCGTAAATTAAAGTAGCTGCACTCATTGCCAATTTTAATACTCTACCCTTAAGAAGGTTTTTTATAGCATTACCAACTAAATATGTATCAGCTAAATTATCTAACCAACCACTATCTCCACTAATACCATTTATCAATCTGGTTCTACTCTGAACTATCTTTTTATATAACCAAAAAACTGCTACACCAACAGCACTTCTTCTCAAAACCAAATTTTCAGATATAGATCTAGAAGTTATTCCAGCAATTCTATAGTCTTCTTCCTTAGATGACATAAATAATTTATCTAAAGTATTATCAGGTGGAGAAGCCTTATATACCTTAGCAATTCTATAGTCTTCTTCCTTAGATGACATAAATAATTCATCTAAAGTATTATCAGGTGGAGAAGCCTTATATACCTTAGCGTATTCATTTTTGTCTTTACGGAAATGGATATTAAAACTATCTATTAAACTTTCTTTTATTAATTCAGAAACACCTTTAAAAATATTAAAATCGGTAAGACTTGGTCCTTTTATTATATAGGTAATTATGGTATCATATAAATTCTTGCCTATTTGTTTCATAATTTTAGTCAAATATGGATGGGCAGCTTTGTTAATAGTTTTCATCTCATATTCATTAATATCTGGTCTATTTGAAATTTTGTTTTTATTTAACTCTTTTAGAATTACATTAGTAGGCATTGAAATGGAATTAAAACCTTTATTTAAAGACCTTAACCCATCTATCAGTTTATTTATGCTTAATATAACAGCATCAACTGAATTTATAATTGATTCTTTAGTAACAGAAAAATTAGTAGATTTTTCTGACATTTTTAAACAAAAATCAACTACTTCTTTTGATACATCTTCTAAACGCATAATTTCACCGGTAATCTTTTCAAATATATCAATTACCGTTTTTGAATAGTCTATTATTTCATCTGATGTAGCTTTAGGCCTTTTAATTTTTATTTCTGCAGATATGGCATTGATTAAAGCTTCATTTAATTCTGACATATTAATCACTCTCTAATATAAATATTATTAATATTATTAATTTTAATTTTACATAATCGGAGTTAAAATATTTAATATTAAATAAAAAAATGACGGACTAAATATCTAGTCCGTCACTGTTATACGTAGTCTCTATAATCTTTTTAATTTCAGATAACCATAATTGTCGTATTGAATATGTCATTAAATGTACATCTAAATAACTTAATTTACCATAATATATTAATTGAATTAATTCTTTTTCAATATCTATTTCAGGGTCTTTATATATCGATAATAGATCCACTATCATCTGTGGTTCTTGTGTTGCTAGGACGAAAAAATTCAAATGATAATATAGGGGCCTGTTCGAAATAGTTTTCACATTTTGGACATTTAGCTAACTCATTTATTACATAACCATGATCATATTTAGAAATTTCTTCACGTAAAGCCGCTGCATCTATTGCCGGTAATTTAGGCCAAATTTTATATAACATTGTATCAAAATCATCTTTTTGTGTTAAAATATCCCTTTCACTATTATTTAATACCATTTCTTCTACACATCTAGCCAATTTATATATATCAGGACTTATATTAATACCAAATTTCATTGTATCAGAATGTGTTTTTTCAGTGGCTTCAATTAAATCTTTAACTCTAGGCAATCTAAATTTAATCTCTATACCACTTTTAGGCATTCTCATTTCAAAAGGTTCTTTACATAAATCTAAATATTTAATTTTATATTTAGATAAGTCTATCTTTGACTGTATTTTAGATTCACATATTGGACATTCAATTTCAGTATAATATATGGGCCCATAACTCATAGAACGCACTAAATATAATATATAAAAGAAATCATTTATAGTTAACTCATCTACCGGTGTTTTTTCTTCTATTACATTTTGAACTAACCTTTTCAATATACTATAAAAATTTCCACGATTAAATTTATCAATCAATTTTTCTTCAGATGTTAACCATGGTCTAATATGAACCCTACCTTTTGAAAAATCATTGTCTTTATACAATATGCCTTTAGATGGTAACTCAATCTCTTCTGATTCTTGAATTAAGAAGCTTAAATCTAATTCCTTTTTTGGCATTATACCTCAACCTCAACTTTATATATTTTGATTCCATTGGAATTTAACAAAGATAAACCTTCTAAATCTTTCTCATATATATATCTAAAGAAAACATTTTTTATTCCAGCTGCTATAATCGATTTACAACAATTAGTACATGGAGAATATGTTATATATATATCTGCATCTTTTACAGATATACCTTCTTTAGCAGCTATCATTAAAGCATTAATTTCAGCGTGAAGCTCATTTTTTAGACTCCATTCATGATGTTCATCTACATTATAATTAAATTTATCAAATATATCATCACAATTTTTTGACCCAGGAGGCGTTCCGTTAATACCAGTAGAAATTATTCTTTTGTTTTTTACTATCAAAGCTCCAACCTTTTTCGATACACAATGACTACCTTTAGCTATGATTTCAGCCATATCCAGAAAAATATTATGCCATCTTATATCTGATACACTGAAAACCCATCTAGGATCATTAATATAAAGCTCATAATTAAATTTCAATGAATTAATATCCATTAACCAATAATTCCTTTCTTAACAGCTTCAGGTACAATTAATTTTGCAGAAAAATTTTCAAAAGCCTTAAGTATTTCACTATCAGTAACTTTACCGTGTACATCAAAATTTTTTAAATTTATATAAACCTCCTTTAATTCTCCTCCATGTAATGTTGAATTGTTAGATAATATACCAAATCCTGGAATTAATATATATCCTAAATTGCCAGATTGCTGAGGCATCTTATGCATAGATACCACTTTAAAAGTTTTAATACAATTATCATCAATAATATCATCTACTCTAACTAAATGTTCAATCATACTACTAGAATCAGCCATGGCTAGAAAAATCACATCACCAATTTTATACATCATAAATAAATCCCCTTAATATTATTCTACGTGAATTATCCAACTTCTATAAGTGGTGGGTAATTGACACAATTATTATTTCTTATATAACCGGATCAACAACAAAGACCAAATCATTTTCATTTGTTATTATATCAACTATCTTAACTTTACTACCGTCCGGTAGCTTAGTCATCTTACCAATCTTATCCTTTCCTATAGTAACTGGACATATAAATTTTCTTACAATATCTTTTGAATCAGTATCATTCATCATACGAAATATTATGTATGGAGCTTCAAAAAATTGACCATTATCACTATAACTCTTTTGAATATCAGATTTAGACCTTCTTATTCTAGTAGACCTATTAGATTCAGATTTAGATCTCTTATTTTTAGACATAGTAGCGGTTTTGCCGTCGACTTTAACTTTCCTAGTCCTGGTCTTTTTAGAATTACTACTGCTTTCATTTTCTGAAATTTCAGTAGTTATAACCTTCTTAGTCCTAGGCATTTTACATCCTCCATACCATTCAAATATGTTCCATATCTTCTAGAAGTATTATACCATATCATCCCTAATATGTACACTGCCTCTAAAATTGTATATATATATAAATATTTCATGAAATTCATATTATAATATTATAATATATTATTTTTATAAACTACTATACAGTAAACCACTCATCTTATCCTTCTATGTATTTACCTTTTATGTTACTAATAAAAAATCTTCCCTTTGAATCTGCCTCCTTAAAAGCCTGCCAAATTTCTTGAGGCAAATTATAATAACTATAAGATTTGCCGTTCTTGAATGTAATGGTAAGAATACGCAATTTTTCGTCATATACGGCTCTAGATAAAACGCTACTACCTATTATATTAAATTCTTCCATTTTGAATTCTCCTCTCATATCCTCTTATATTATTATCTTCTTGTATATTTATCTGCAACTGTACTAGCACAATATGATTCAGGTTTTATTTTAACGTTAAATCCATTACCCTTAACCATTCCTACTATAGAATTAACAATGTTCTTAGTTTCACCATTTTGTCCAGCATCTACATGTATTTCCAAATTAGTTATACTGTTATCGTCAAATACATATTGGCGCATATTAATGTCGTTAATTAAATCATGAGCCATCTCAATACTATATAAGGCTTCAGTGAATAGTCTATCAGCTAAACTAAATTTTTTATTAACTATTTTTTTATCATAAAAATATATTGCACCTTTACCTACTCTATGAACAATAATGGCTGTAACAAATGTAACATACATACCTTGAACCTGTGAATCAGTACCGATACTAATTTTATACTTTTCAGAATTAACTTTAACAAAATCTAAAATAATATCTATCATTTCAGATTTTGTTAATTCGCCATAGGTAGGACTTTTCATTGTCGATCAAAATTCTGACCATCTATAAAATTATTATTTAATCTAATTTGTCCACCATACTCAATAAATTTTCTAAAGAAATTTTTAACTAACTCCTTATATTCATTAATAGAATTTGCTGTAATTAATACGTATGTATTACCATCCTTAAATTTAAATATCAACTGATATTGTCCCAAATTTACTATTTCATATATTTCACCATTAATATCAGCTT
>Ga0209409_1001768_pt1 | contig 17712 bp, 12 predicted proteins | sample AD_JPNMR1_MetaG_FD_184424 | JGI IMG/M metagenome (GOLD analysis project Ga0209409, IMG submission 184424) | Active sludge microbial communities of municipal wastewater-treating anaerobic digesters from Japan - AD_JPNMR1_MetaG (SPAdes) (version 2) | ecosystem: Engineered > Bioreactor > Anaerobic...
AATTAATTTATAAATGTTTCCATCTCTTTCAGAGAGTAGTGGGTTTCCGACATTGTTGTTGTTATCTTTATTTACATCATAGAAAGGGGGTGGTTTCCATCTCTTTCAGAGAGTAGTGGGTTTCCGACGTATGCTTAAGTTAGAATTCTTCAAGACCGCTGATGAGTTGTTTCCATCTCTTTCAGAGAGTAGTGGGTTTCCGACATATATGAGCTATCTAGCGGCAGAGCATTTGACGGCAACGGTGTTTCCATCTCTTTCAGAGAGTAGTGGGTTTCCGACTACTATGATGGTGAAAGATTGTTCCTGAGCGATAGGTGAGGTTTCCATCTCTTTCAGAGAGTAGTGGGTTTCCGACTCTACCGTTCTACGAGTGTTTATTGAAGCGGGTTTCGGAAGCTAAAAATGACAACCTCGCCAAATTAGTCTTAGTACAAGTTAATTTTACCAAAAAAATTGACGAAAGTCAAGAAAATAAGCGAGAGTACAATCTGTTTTCACGAAAGTTAGGAAACAAGCGGGGATACGAATGATCGTGAAAAGTGCGAATAAGTTGTCAACCGAAAAATGCGAAAAATCAGATATGGGGTAAAGTATCATGGAATAATGATGTAAGTTGTACGAGTTCAGTAACATAGACAAGTGTCGACAGTATCATAGACAATGCGTGAAAATAATAACGAATGATGATTAATTAGTATGTGATAAACCAAGTTCCAACAATAGTCATGTAAAGTATTGATGATGATTGGCGAGTTAAAAATGTGAAGTTCTAAAATATGTATTGACTTTTGATACATAATTTTTGTATAATATTTTAAACATCAGTGTAGATTCTTGTTATATTTATGGAACTACTAAGGACTATAATCTGGGGAATGGTATTTTCATAATGCCTCGTGTGGGGCGTATCGGGGTATGAAAAAACACATTATCAGCTTCGTCGGTAACACGCTTTCAGCTAGATTGGGCGAGTTGTTATCTTCTTCATATTTGCTTGGAATGAGTGAAGAAGATCTGAATCAAAAATCTCCAGAAATCAATAGTCTTAATCAAATTATTCGGTATGAGGCAACCGGAGATGTAGTTTTTGATGTTTACCTGTTGTCAACAGAAACTGAAGAAGTGTACAAATGTGCGGAGATTCTTAGAGAGTTTTATTTGAATAAGCGACGAACTTCAGAAATGGTTCCATATGGTTTGATAGAAAACGTTGAAGTGAGAATCATTAAAGGGCTTGATGCAAAGAGGCAAGGAACTTTTTCTGAAGGGATTAGAAATTTACTAATAGAGTTTTCAGATATCGTAAATGGCTTTAGTTTTGAAAGAAATTACTCCAATTACATTGTTAATTCAACTCCAGGATACAAAAGTATAAATTTCTTTGTGTCACTTCTAGCTCAGATGCTAAGGATGCCCACCTATTATATATATGAACCCTCAACTAGATATGACAAACCTGAATTAATAAGTATGCCACTGCTACCTGTTAAATTTGATTTCAGCATTTTTGATGATAATCTTGAGATCTTTTTGGCGCTCGACGACTCTAACGATACTGTGGATACCTCAAGACTGAAAAGTGTTGAAAGCAATCACTCATTTGATGCCTTTTTCGAGAAAACTGGCAACAATTGGAAGATGACGTTTTTCGCCCTTGTCCTATGGGAAATATACAAATCAAGGTACTCGGGCTTTGTTTTCTTGCACAAAAAGGGTATCGACCTTGGCTTGAAGCAAAGGAGAGAACAATTTGATAGAGTTTTGAGGGAGTTATTGACACGTTTACATAAGAACAAAGAAGACCCTGATTTGAACCACAATGTCGGATTGCCAAGTCCATGGCATGTCTTTAAGACAGAGGTAGATAATAACGAAGTTAGGGTACTCTACAGATTCGAAGAGTACTATGATCACTTTGGTCTACAGTCATTTCGTATATATGCAAGGCAAGCCCTGTTTAACAAGAAAGTCCACAATTCAGGCAACGAATATGTAAATACCTTCAAGAGAACGATAAGTACAGACACTGCTTTTGATAAGGACATGTACAAAGTATACAAAGTTGAGAAAGAATAGTTTTGAAAAAGTGTCAGATTTTTCAAGACTATTCTGTATATATATTTGAGTAGATGAGTTAGGACTTGAGGTGTCGATCTTGGAATCCAATTACATTGTTCTTGAGATAAAGATAAAGTTCTTAAAAGAAGTTTACATCAGAGATTTTGCCGCGTATGTGATCTCTAGAATGACGAGACAAGTTAAGAAGACGTATTGCATCTTGCCAAAGAATCGATGTGATGAGTGTGATTTTGAAAAGAAGTGCTACTATCCTTATTTCGTTGGCAACTCTAATATGAGAAATGGCAAAAATGATATTCCTGATATTTTGATGATAGATCCATTCCGTACAAGAGTTTACAAAGAACATGAAACAAAAGTTTTTAGAGCAATCTTTTTGAAAGAATCAGCGGAGAAGGTCCCAATGTTTATCTACATGCTAGATAAGGCGGGTAACGGTAGGAAGATTAACTTTGTAGTTGAAGAGGTTACAACGCTTGATGGCAAAATCCTTTTTGAACATGAACATCTATATCCAAAAAACATTGACGAACTTTGAAATTGTCAGAGCAAGGAGGTGGATATGTGAACGATCTGAATATTGAAACTGTTTACGCTGCTGCACTGTTACACGATATTGGTAAATTCTACATGCGGACTGAGAGAGAAGAAGACTTGAATGCAGCATACGATTCTTACAAAAGTATATACGACATGGGTTATTCAAAGAGGCCACCACACGAAGTGATGGGTGCGTATTTTTGTGAGCATGTTAAGGTCAAGGATGCTCAAAATTACTACATTCAAGGGATTCTTGGTCATCACAGAGAGTCGGATCCACTTGCAACACTTATTGCAATCGGAGATAAGCTCTCTGCAAGTGAACGAGAAGATTTGGAATTCGGAAGTGGAAATGAAGAAAAGGTAAAAAATCTTGTGTCAGTCCTATCTTCTGTTTCGTTCAGGAATAACGAAGCAAATAAGGAGCGGTACAAGAAGATAGTCAAGGCCACAGACCCAGAAGAGCTTCTCGATAATTCAGAAAGCCATGAAGTAATTGTTGAGAGTTACCGGAAGTTATGGAACGAGTTTAGTTCAGTCATCCATTCTCACAAGGAACTTTCAATAACGCAGCTATATTACATTCTCAAAGAATACACTGCAAACATTCCATCAGCGTTCTATTATTCAAAACCAACTATTTCACTGTTCTCTCATTCTTCCACAACCGCTGCTATCGCTGCCGCACTCTACAAAGAATTTGAGGATCTTAGTCTCAATCAATTGAAAAAACTGGAAAAATTACACACGGCTATCAAGGTAAGTACTCAAGAGAGTAACTTGAACAATGAGGTACTGAACGAAGAGATGTTTTGCCTGTTGAAAGCAGATGTTTCAGGTATTCAGAACTTTATTTACAACGTCTCCATGGACGGGGCAATGAGGGCACTTAAAGGGAGATCGTTTTACATAAGCTACTTGTTGGATATGACTGCTTGGAAGATTTTGAAGGAAGAGGGCCTTTATGAACCGAATTTACTCTACTCTGGTGGTGGGCATTTCTACATGATTTTACCATCATCATTTGCAGAGAAAGTACGCGGATATCAAGAGTGGATAGACGATATCTTGTACAAAGCTCACGGCTTGCAAGTTTCAGTGCTCTTGGAAGTTGAGAAATTTTCACCACGAATGCTCTTGGAAAACAGATTTGACGAGGTGTTCAGAAGAGTCAGTGAGAAAATTAGGCTAAAGAAATATCAAAAATACGACTCTTTTGTGAAGTCTGGAAAAGTATTTATAGAAAGGACAAACCCAGTCAGACGCTGCCCTTATTGTGGCAGAGAACTAAACATAAAGGAATACGAGGAAGGGCATTGTGAATTTTGCGATTCTTTTGGTGAGTTGGGTCGTAATTTATCAAAAAACAACTATATCACATTCGAAGAAAAGGCACCATCCAAGATCTCTATAGACAACGTTTACGACATCTTCGATGCACTGGGTTACAAAATACACTTCTCGGATGTACCGGATCACAATGGCGATGGACTAGTATTTGCGATAGATAAGAGCAAGTACGATTTGAAACAAGTAACTTATTATGCCAAGACAGCCTCGTATTACTGGCATGTAGATGAGAATTCACTTGCGACACTTGAAGATATGGCAAATGCTGCAGATGGTGTAAAGAAGTGGGGCGTGCTTAGGGGGGATGTGGACAACTTAGGCAGAATTTTTGGTGGGAATTTAAGTGAAAAGAGACGTGCAGGAAGTCTTTCGAGAGTTGGAACACTTTCCTTTGAAGTCGAGCTCATATTCACAATATACCTGGAAAAGTTAGTAAAAGAAAAGTACGAAAACTGTTCCATTGTGTACGCGGGTGGTGACGACTTTTTCATAGTTGGACCATGGAGTGTTCTCACAGATTTAGCCAAGGACATTCGGGACATGCTCGATAGATTTTCGGGGAGAAATCCAGATGTCACAGTATCAATGGCTATCGAAGTTGCACCTGATGAAAAGTATCCAATATATACAATGGCAACGAACTGCGGCGAGTCGCTTGATAGAGCAAAAACGTACAAAAGGAACATCGAGGGTAGCGAAGAAGAGAAGGTTAAGAATGCAGTAAGTATTTTGGGAAGTGTGTTAGGATGGGAAGAATTCGGTAAGTTCAAGTCATTAACCGACAAATTAGAGAACGTAGTAAGAAAACAGCTTTCGAGAAAAGTATTTCAACTCATATATGCAGCACAAGAAATGGCTGAGGAAGCAAAGAGAACGAATGGCATATTCAAGTCTTGGAGATTTCAATACTATATGGGAAGACTGAGTAGCACGTCTAATTATGAAAGTGAGATTCAAGAAATAGTTCAGGTTATTTTGGAAACAAGAAAAGATATATACAAGCACGCAAGCTTATCAGCAAAATTGGCTGAACTAAAAACTCGAGTGTAGATAATCGTTAAGGAGGGGATTTTGGATGGGTGGAAATTTCACTTCAAGTACTCAAGAAATCATCACCGAAGCTTCTGCAAAAAAGATTTTTTCAGGCGAAGACAAAGATGGTGATACACTCTTTCAGTTAGCCGATCAGTTAGGGGAAAAGATGAGTAATGTGAGACAGTCTCAAATTAGAAAAATCTATTCGGAATTTATGAGGATCCATTTAAACTTCAAGAACCAACTAAGGAACCACCAAGAAGAAAAAGCTGTCGAACGATGTAAATATGAACTTAGACACTTAAAAGCCAGACTTGTGTATGTAAAGTCTCGTAATGAAAATCGCAGTAAGGAACTGGCACAATTCTGTGATGAGTTCACGAAACTTATAGATGCGGCAATAATTAGTGGACCTAGCACGCCAATTATTAAAGGTGGAGACTTAGTGATAGACCGGTTAAAAGATTTCTTTGAAGCAACACTCGCACGTACAAAAGAAAAATAGTAGTTGTTTTGTATAGCATGTTTGAAAGTCTCAAAAAAATCAAAATCTAGGAGGGAATGATATGGAAAAACTTTTTCTCAATGGAAAATTTGTTGTCTCTTGTGATGCTGAGCTCTTGACGGGTCTCCACATAGGTTCTGGTGCTCAGACACTTGAAATAGGTGGTATAGATAATCCAGTTATTAAAGACTCTCTAGGAAGACCTTACATACCAGGCAGTAGTTTGAAAGGAAAGATGAGAACTTTGATGGAATTTTACCACGAGAAAGTCGAAGCTGGTAAATTGATCGTTCTTGTCGACAAAAAAGAAAACGTTGTTAGAATGCACATGTGCGACGATGAGAATTGCGAAGTTTGCAACTTGTTTGGTAGAAACCACGGTATTCAGAAGACATTGAAAAGTCTCGACTCACAGAATTTGGAAACCACTGATGAGGGACAAAGAAAAAACGTAATTCCAACAAGGCTTATCGTAAGGGATGCATATCTAATTGAAGACTCCATAACGGAAGAAATGCACGAAAATCTAGATACATTGTATACAGAAGCAAAATCGGAGAATTCAATAGACAGAATAACATCCAGTGCAAACCCAAGAGTTACCGAAAGAATACCTGCTGGCGCAAAATTTAAAGTTGAGTTTGTCGTAAATCAGTATGAAATTAGCAATAATAAAGTGAAATCAGATGGTACCAAGTATCTTAAAGAGCTCATCATAGCAATGCGGCTTTTGGAAAATGATTATCTCGGCGGTTCTGGTAGTAGAGGATATGGTAAGATAGCTTTCAAAGATATTAAAATTGAATACAGAGATAAAAACTATTATGAATCAGGTAAAGAACCAAAATGTACCAACTTTAAAGAGCTCAAGGATATAAATCCCGACGACCTCGATAACTTACTCAAAGATGAGAGTGCTGAATCTGTAAGCGCCAACCAATAAGTGAGGTGAAGACATGAGAAAATATCGTGTCAAATTGAAACTTCTGTCTCCGTTTCACGTTGGGTACAGGGAGGGAGATTACACCGTATCTGAAGTATCCATACCATCTGATACACTATTTTCAGGAATTATAAATGCTTTTTCGTTACTGTACGGCAAAGAAGAAACAGATAAGCTTGTTGACGCATTCTTAAATGGAGAATTTCCGTTCAAAGTATCATCGACTTTTCCATATTGCGGGGATGAATTTTTCTATCCCAAACCGCTGAACTATTCTGCAAATACGGACAATGCCAAGAGTGTTAGCAAGGCGAAATATATTTCTGAAAGACTTTTGTTCCAGAGATCTTCTGAAAACATAAAAGATATTCAGATCTCATATGGTTTCATAAGTTCAAAAGAGCTTGGCACTCCACTGTACATTTTGGAAAAGAGGCCAAGAGTTTCCTTAGATAAAATAACAAGTGCTTCTGAGATATATTACATCCAACTTACGAGATATTCTTCAAACGCTGGGCTTTGGTTTTTCTTGGATGTAGAAGATGAATATGAAAAAAGAATTAGAGCAGCAATCAAGTTGCTTGGAGACGAAGGCATAGGAGGGGAAAGAACTATAGGTGCAGGATTTTTCGAGCCAGAGTTTACAGATACAAAAGAGGAATATGCAGGGGATAGTTATATATCTTTGTCTTCGTTCATTCCAAAAGCTGAAGAATGTGCTTTCTTGAAATTCTATGAGCTTCAAGAGAGAACCGGCTTTATCTACTCACCTTACGAATCAACAAAAAAACACAAGATCTATACGATGGTAAAAGAAGGGGCGATCCTCTCAGGAAAAGTTGAGGGAATGATAGTTGATGGGACCCCAGAAGATTTTCCATATCACAAAGTTCTGAAATACGGTTTAGCGTACCTTGTGGCGCTTCAATGAAGGTGGTGATGAGATGGATGGAATCGAATTATACGAATATGTGATTGAGATAATCTCGCCAACAGCAGTTTTGTCTGGAACAAAATTGCAGAAAATAGACTACATTCAAAGAAATAACAAAATAGAAGTGATCGATATTTTGAGAAGCCTCAAAGATGAAGAAAGTCTTTCACTATTTGAGAAAAGGGACTATAATTTGGAAGCTCTTCACAAGTTATTCGAAGAGAAGAAATTGAACTATAAGATCAAATACACTACAGAATTTACCGGAAGTAGTGGAAAAAAAGTTATTGGAGGAGAAATATTCGAACATATAAAGTCTGCCGGGAGAGTTTATATACCAGGTTCCTCGCTGAAAGGTGCAATGAGAACGGCACTTACGAGGGCTGCTAATTACGATTCAAAATACAAAAAGTACCTAAATGAAAAGGTGGCTAAACTTAAAGTATCACAAGATAATCGAAAAACCTCTTATGAATTCAAAAATATAGATACCGAAATAGAAGAAAGAATATTTGGTGATCCAAAATCCTCACCATTCAAACTCATTTCGATTTCTGATACATCATTTGTAAAAGCTGACAAACTCACAGTTTCAGAGGTAGGGGTTTACAGAATACCGTTACAGAATACCACGGTTCAACCTATCCTACAATTGTACGTTGAAACGCTGCCCCCGGGTGTAAAATTCAAAGGGAAGTTCTCTCGAAAGTACAAGGATCTATATAAGCAAAATGCGCTTGTAAATGAAATAAGTATATTGGATAAAATAAAAGAGAAAATTAGGGAAAGTAACGACAAACTCATAGAAAAAGAATTGAACGCAGTCAAAAAGAATCAAAAACTGAAGAAATTCTATGAAGATTTGCGAGAAATTAACCATGAAAAGAATACGTTCTTGTTAAGACTAGGCTTTTCAACCGGTTACCTTTCAAAGGTAGCTGTTTCTGATATCGATGAGCAATTCATATCAGATCTCAGAGATCTTGTCAAAATTACTGGTAATAGGATGAGAATTGGTAGCAATTTTCCAGCGACTAGGAAGTTTGTCAATGACAACACAGGTTCACCTATTCAGCCGCTTGGATGGGTAAAGATGGTCATGTGGAGTAGCAAATAAAGGCTATAAAGTCTCGAGTGGGAGGGATTAAAATTTTCTACAGTATTGTACTTGAAATGAAGGCTCTTCAACCTGGAGTATACTTGGAATTTCCTGGTAAAAAGATTCACGGTTTTTTATTTAATGCAATAAAAGAGGCGAACGAAAAACTCTCACAACATGTGCACGATATACTGGATCTCAAACCTTTCACGGTTTCTCCCATATTTGGTACCCGCTATGGAGGACCGACATACATAGAAGAGGGCAAGATATACAGAATTCGCGCCACATTTTTGGAAGATAAACTCTTCGAGTTTTTCGCTTCAAAGGTCATGAGAGACAAAATCTTGAAGAACAAACTCAGCATAGGTGCCATAGAGTTTCTTGTGAACAAGGTTATATTAGATACTTCCAGGAGCGAGTGGTCATCAATTTTCTCGCCAAAGTATTTTTTCCAAGAGAATAGAGAGTTCAAAACGGAAATTACACTGAGTTTCATAACGCCAACGCTCTTTAGAACAGGTGATTTGCATTTGAGTAATCCTAATGCTGAGATCATGTTCAGTGGATTGTTCAACAAATTCAATAAGTACAGTGATCTGAAACTGGATGAGAGCATAGCAGAGAAATTGAAAGCTATAAATATTTCGAAGGAGGATATAAAGGTAAGAAAAGTCTATTTTGATAAGTTCTATCTTCAAGGTTTCACTGGTGACGTTACATTTGTGGTCGATGAGTCTTTTAAAGAAGACAAAGAACTTCTGACTGCATTCAACTTACTTTCAGAATTTTCTTACTATTCTGGTGTTGGATACAAGACCACGATGGGTCTTGGACAAGTCAAAGTGTCGAAGGAATCTTGAAGCGATAGAGATGAGATGATATGAAGGATGGGAATGACGAGGAAAGTAGATTGTTTAAAGCGAAAGTTGAGGCAATGGAATTAGAAGAGGCATTGGAGTTTGAAAAAGCACTCGAGAAATATCGAATTGCTGAAAGCATCCTTTCTGTCGAAGATGGATCACTTGAAAAATATGGCAATCTGCTGTACGAATTTGGAGAGCTGGAAGATGCCAAAAGAGTTTTTGAGCGTTTAGCATCCCTCACTCAAGACGCGAGTTTCTTGTTGAGACTTGCTGATATATATGAGCAGCTTGATGAGATAGAAAAAGCAGTTGAAATATATAGAACGCTGAACAATGAAAGAAAAATCAATGAGCTTGGTGACAGACTAAAACTGAACAAACCACCAGAACAAGTCATCAAGAAGTTTCTTCAACTCTTCTCCGGCAGAGAGGATGTTTTTGCACTCCAATTTGAAGATGGATACAGACCCATTCGAAGACCAATGACTATCGACGATGTCGCAAATCATCTTATCGGAAAGTGCACATTAGGTGCTTACGTACTCACAAGCGACAACAACGTAAACTTTGGAGCGTACGATGTAGATTACAGAACACAAGAATCTGGAATCGATAGTGTTTCAAAACTGGAAATGTGCAAGGAAACGGTAAAAAACTTGCATGCTAGGTTGAATTACTACAATATTCAGCATGAAATAGAATACAGCGGAAATAGAGGTTATCACATATGGATATTCCTTGATAGACCAGTCCCTGCGTACAAAGTTAAAGTGATATTAGAAAAGATATTAGAGCAAATTAATATTTCAAATCCTGTTAGTGTTGAGGTATTCCCCAAACAGTCAGAACATGGTGGCGGTTTGGGGAATTTGATAAAATTACCACTTGGTATACATAGAAAAACAAATCGCAGATGTAGTTTTGTCGATGACAATTTCGAGGAAATACCCAAACAACTAGATTACCTTCTTTCGATCCACCCCAATAGAGCTGAAGAGATAGAAAACTTGTATAGGGAACTTTACGATCAGCAAATTGAACAATTTGAAAAGGACAAGAATGAGAGAGGAGCAACTCGTTCACATATAAGAACGCAAGGCGAGAACATCAAAAAGCAGCTAAGACAACAAATACACAAAGATGAAAGTGATCCATGTAAAACAATATCTCGAGGCTGCTCCATACTATCTCAGATAATTACAAAGATAGATCAAGAAGCCTACATAACTGAAGAAGAAGAACGCCTACTCGTAAACATACTTTATCCTATAACCAATTCGAGAAGCCTAATAACTGAACTACTTAGAAGAACAATCAACTACTCACAACCACGTCTGGAAATCCTTTTATCAAACTCCTCAAAAGTTCCTATCACATGCGAAGAAATCAAGAAAGAAATAGTTAATTCAAATATAGACCTTTCATTAGCGAAGTGCACCTGCAAGTTCTCCAGTGCATACAACTCACCCATTGCTTACCTCAAACAAGGTGAAGACAAGTTATTTGAAAATGTTCCCATAAGCTCTGTAGTCAAGAAAATCATCGATCTGAACAATGAGAAATACGAAATCGAAAAGCAGATAGAAAATTTGAAGAACTTATTAGCAAAAAGAATGGGAGACAAACAAGAAGAACTAACCGAATGGGGAAGAATAATAAAAAAGGACGGAAGAATAGAAATCGTACTTTGAATTTCCACAAGAAAGTAGGGGGAAGCTCAAAGCATGGTTTTATACATTACTGAACAAGGTGCAGTACTTTCAAAAAGTGAAGGAAGACTCATAGTAACAAAAAATGGTGAAAACATTGCTGAAGTGCCTCTCAACAAAATAGAGAGAGTCAACATATTGGGAAACATATCCTTGACAACCCAGATAATAAACTATTTTCTAGACCACGGTGTCGATGTAGTCTTCATGACTCAACATGGAAAATATAGAGGGAAGCTCTACACTGATGGTGATTGGAACGTGTTCTTGAGACTAAAGCAATATGAAAAATCAACTGATGATGCGTTCAAACTGAAAATGGCAAAATCAATTGTCAAAGGCAAACTTAGAAACTATTACGATTTCCTACTATCGCGCTCTAGGAGAATGACAAAAGGTGCATTGAGTGAACAGCTAGCTGCAATAAGAAAGAGTATCGAAAAAGCAGATAGTGCAAAGGACATTGACGAAGTTAGAGGACACGAAGGAATTGGTTCGCGGTACTATTTCCAAGGACTTTCGAAAATACTGAAGCGAGAAGATTTTAACTTTGAGGGACGTACAGCACATCCTCCAAAAGATCCTGTCAATTCTATGCTCTCTTTCGGTTACCACTTTCTTTACAACGAATTGCTGGCTGCAATAAACGCTGTTGGATTGGACCCATACTTTGGTAATTTACATACTGTAGATGTTTCAAAAAAATCGCTCCTGTTTGATTTAGTTGAAGAATTTAGGTGCATAATCATAGACACCTTTGTTCTCACACTATTAAACAGGCAAATGGTAAAACCTGAACACTTTCAAGTGATAGATGAAGGTATCATACACTTCACAGACGAAGGACTGAAAATATTCATTTCCAGATATGAAGAGTTCATGTCCAAGAAGATGACTTATCACCTCGATGGCGAAGAGAACTACATACGCACAGTTTTTGAAAAACAAGCAAGGCATTATGCACGCGTGGTGATGGATGAAGAAGAAGAATATGTACCATACTACAAATCGGAGTGATGAGAATGTTCTATGTTATCAGTTATGATATAGTTGATGACAAGAAAAGGAGAAAACTTGCCAAATATCTTGAAAGTTATGGTGTTCGTGTTCAGTACAGCGTTTTCGAAACTGAACTAAGTGACACACAACTTTCGACAATGATCAGAGGAATCTCATCTCGAATTGACAAATCCACAGATACAGTGCGCATATATGCAATTCCAAAAGATTTTAGGGAGAGAATTATTACAATCGGAGAGAACAAAGGACAGTTTTTTGATGATGACTATATGATAATTTAATCAGTTTAGAAATCAAATGACGAAAGAAGGGACTAAACATGTTGAACCTCTTTTCTTTGACTATTCCGACAGTTGTTAAGCGATACTACTTCTACAATCCAGACGTTAAGCCAGAAGAATTTGCTGCAAACTTGGAAAGGGTAAACAACCTAAACTTCGTTGTATCAAACGATCTCGTTTGGATCGAATTACCCGATGTCAACGTTGAGCTAAAACCAAAACAGATCAATAATTATCTTCAACAGACAGAGACAATCGAAAATGACGAAAGATTGTTTCTCAAAACTGTCTACAGATTAATGAACAAGAATTTCAGAGACAACGGATTTGTATCAGTACGAAATAACTTGTACATTTCATTAAAAAGCAAAACTGCGTTAAGCACAAACCCTGAGATATCACTTCACGAATCCTACCAAACCAAGCTTTACAAAATAAACAACGAATACTATCTCTCGATAACACCTCACTTCACATTTCTATCGTCAAAGCCAGCACTAGAATCCAAGGCAAAAAGTGCTTATCTCTTTAACATCAAATCCGGAAAGTCTTTCCCATACATATCCTCACTTGACAATGTGCTAACCATACAAGTAGAAGATGGAAAACTCATAGATGTGAAATACCCAGAAAACTACTATTTCAACTATACAACTGTCGAAGCTGAGAAATTTGGGTTTTCCAAAGAGATGAGTAAGATATACAAAGAATATTCTGCAATCTACTATGGAAAAATGCCAGTTACCCTTTCTTTCCTCAGTAGGTATGTGAATTTTGAAAAAACATACCCCGTGAACGATCAAAACAAGAAAAAAATCGTGACTACATACGTATTCAAAGAGGGAACTGCTCCTGTTGTAAGAGAGATATTCAAACTCAAGCCGTATCAAAATAATTCGAGCATCAAAATAGCCTTTTTCTTTCCATCAGAAAAAACATTCAACGAAATTTACCCAGCTTTAAAAACACTTTTCGTGGATCGAAACTCAGTATTCTATAGGACAATGCTTTCAGAGTTAGGATTTCAAAAAGTTGAATATATTCGTCATCCCTCCACAAAACAATCAAAATTCTTCTACAATGAACACACATTTGAATTGGAAGATAAAGAATTCTTCCAAAACCTCGGTGAAAAAGTATTCGGTATAATAATACTCGACAAAAAGTACCAATCCATAGACGAACTACCCAAAAACTTTCCAAATATAATCATGCTAGGACCAATCCTCAAATCCAAACTAAAAGAACTAGCTCCGTATATTATAAGAAGCTACATGTACAAAATTCTCAACTTTTCTACAAACGTTCAGCCATATGTGATAGAACAGATACCAAAAGACTCACTACTCATTGGGATAGATCTGTCGCATAACATTATCACAAGAGAAAGCACACTCTTGTTATCTGCAGTTGACAATTTTGGAAAGTTAATTCACGTTGCTCAACATAGTCGATTGCCATTGAACGAAAAAATGAATATAGACACAATCGAAAACGAAATAATGATGGCAATAAAGAAGTATAGTGATATACATGGAAGACGTTCTGAACAGGTTTACATCTTCAGAGATGGTATATATATAGAAGACATAACCAGCATTTCTACAAACCTAGAGAGTGAAGGAATAAAACATGCGTTTATATCAGTTAACAAAAGGAGCAATATAAATTCACAGTACACACTCGCCGAACATCTTATAAAACTAAGTGATTCGTGGTATGTTTACTTTCCAACAACGATTAATCTACAAAGCTCTGTTGAAATAGAAATCGTCGCAAACAAAACAGAAAAAGGCAACGATGAAATTGCCGAAATCACATTTCTTTCAACCAAACTTTACCATCCCACCCCTTATTCGATGTTAAAGCTTCCTTATCCTCTTTACATTACCGACAAAGTTGGTCGCATGCCAATTGCTTGGAAGATATACATTCCTTCGAACTAATTATATAGTTAACAATAATTAGCACAAACCAAACAAAAATTAAGGCTGGGTTCATTCCCAGCCTTTTTTTCGCTTACTTCCATCTCTTTCAGAGAGTAGTAGGTTTCCGACAACACGGGGGCTTTATTTTTTATAACATAGGAGGTGACATCAGTTTCCATCTCTTTCAGAGAGTAGTGGGTTTCCGACAGATTAGTAAACCAATAACTGTTGAGTTCGTGTTAGACGTGTTTCCATCTCTTTCAGAGAGTAGTGGGTTTCCGACACTGTTGAGTTCGTGTTAGACGTTCCCACATGGAGCGATGAGTTTCCATCTCTTTCAGAGAGTAGTGGGTTTCCGACTTTGGTTAGTGCCAGCGTCCCGAAAAGTGCTAGCCGAAAGTTTCCATCTCTTTCAGAGAGTAGTGGGTTTCCGACCTGGTTCCAGAGAGGGCAGCATGGGCTACAGAGAAAGTTAGGTTTCCATCTCTTTCAGAGAGTAGTGGGTTTCCGACAGATGCTCGGATGGGATGAAATGAAATTGGAAGATTACTTCGTTTCCATCTCTTTCAGAGAGTAGTGGGTTTCCGACAAATTATCAGGGGTTATTTCGAAAGAAGTAACCCCGAAAGAGTTTCCATCTCTTTCAGAGAGTAGTGGGTTTCCGACCAGAGAAAGGTGCGTTTGCAACAGAGCGGGATAGTTTTTTGTTTCCATCTCTTTCAGAGAGTAGTGGGTTTCCGACAAGATGTAAATACTGTATTAGTAACAAATGAGTATAATGAAGTTTCCATCTCTTTCAGAGAGTAGTGGGTTTCCGACCGCAAAAGCAGCAGTATGAACTGATACGAAAGCTACAGAAGTTTCCATCTCTTTCAGAGAGTAGTGGGTTTCCGACATGTAGTTTTCAAAAAGGACGGCTCACTTTACATTTCAAGTTTCCATCTCTTTCAGAGAGTAGTGGGTTTCCGACGCAAAGCTATTGAACGTAAGTATTCACACGGTTCGATATTGTTTCCATCTCTTTCAGAGAGTAGTGGGTTTCCGACAAGATTAGTAAACCCATTACGGTCGAATTCGTTCTTGATGTTCGTTTCCATCTCTTTCAGAGAGTAGTGGGTTTCCGACAAATGTTAAGAAATTATTTCAGTAACGGTAATCCTGAGAGGGTTTCCATCTCTTTCAGAGAGTAGTGGGTTTCCGACATTTTGAAACATTAAAGAAACAAACAGGTATTTTAGTCTATGTTTCCATCTCTTTCAGAGAGTAGTGGGTTTCCGACCATTGTAAGTTTTTATCACGCCGCTGAAATAGCACAGGAAGTTTCCATCTCTTTCAGAGAGTAGTGGGTTTCCGACTTCAAGGGTCAAGGTTTATTACTTCAACAAAAGGAGTTCGTTTCCATCTCTTTCAGAGAGTAGTGGGTTTCCGACTGTGGATCTTTCCAGTTTATTTACTGAAGTTGAAGGAGCGGTTTCCATCTCTTTCAGAGAGTAGTGGGTTTCCGACTTAGGTATGTTTACTGGTCAGATACTTGCTTTTAACTCCGGTTTCCATCTCTTTCAGAGAGTAGTGGGTTTCCGACAATTCTTGGTTAAATAATTATGTTCCTAGTTGGAAAGATGGGTTTCCATCTCTTTCAGAGAGTAGTGGGTTTCCGACCATATGGATATTACAAGTCCAGTACAACTCGTATATATCTAGTTTCCATCTCTTTCAGAGAGTAGTGGGTTTCCGACTGTCCAAGCGTTGTTGCAATCACAGGGCGTGGGCCAATCTGTTTCCATCTCTTTCAGAGAGTAGTGGGTTTCCGACAGTCCGTGCTTGAGCCACTGAAACCGAGGAAAGTAGCGGAGTTTCCATCTCTTTCAGAGAGTAGTGGGTTTCCGACTGAAGAAGAGGTTAGAAAAATTTTAGAGGCTTTTGAGAAGTTTCCATCTCTTTCAGAGAGTAGTGGGTTTCCGACGAAAGGCTTGGATACCGTACCTTGGAACTTCGTGAGTACCTGTTTCCATCTCTTTCAGAGAGTAGTGGGTTTCCGACTTTATCATCCTACCCACCCCTCCTTTGCACGGATAAAGGCAGTTTCCATCTCTTTCAGAGAGTAGTGGGTTTCCGACCGACAGTGGAAACGAACCTCGGGACAAGCATTACCGTAAACAGTTTCCATCTCTTTCAGAGAGTAGTGGGTTTCCGACGGTGATTGAATGCAAATCGATGAATTGGAAAATTTATTCTGGTTTCCATCTCTTTCAGAGAGTAGTGGGTTTCCGACACAAGTGAGCTATAAGGACTGGAAGTTAGAGAGAATGAAGGTTTCCATCTCTTTCAGAGAGTAGTGGGTTTCCGACTGATGAATACGAATTCACAAAGGATATTGAAATTAGTTTCCATCTCTTTCAGAGAGTAGTGGGTTTCCGACGATGTTGCTGTTGCTCTTGGAGTGTCACGCTGGAAGTCACGTTTCCATCTCTTTCAGAGAGTAGTGGGTTTCCGACGTTGAGAAGAACTGGTACGATGGGATTATCGTAGTATCAAGTTTCCATCTCTTTCAGAGAGTAGTGGGTTTCCGACGATTTAGCATTGAAGACATTGCTTTGGCACTTCGAGTTTCAGTTTCCATCTCTTTCAGAGAGTAGTGGGTTTCCGACAAAGAATAGGAAAAGATATATTTACTTTGAGATTGAGCAGTTTCCATCTCTTTCAGAGAGTAGTGGGTTTCCGACACGATGCCGACTACAAAGAATCTCAGGAAACTTTCGGAGGTTTCCATCTCTTTCAGAGAGTAGTGGGTTTCCGACACGGTAAGGAAACAACAAAGGAACTGAAAGAAACGTTTGAAAGTTTCCATCTCTTTCAGAGAGTAGTGGGTTTCCGACGATATGATTTCGGGAGAAGGTATTGAACTTCAGGTTCTCAGTTTCCATCTCTTTCAGAGAGTAGTGGGTTTCCGACTATGAATGGAACCTACTGCTGTGGATCTTAGCGCTTTATTGTTTCCATCTCTTTCAGAGAGTAGTGGGTTTCCGACAACAAAAAGGCCCAAAAACTAAAACTAAAAAAGGGAGGAGGTTTCCATCTCTTTCAGAGAGTAGTGGGTTTCCGACCCTGATGTAAGACTCATTTTACTGCCTGATGGTACTTTGAGGTTTCCATCTCTTTCAGAGAGTAGTGGGTTTCCGACAAGGTCAGCAAGCCAATTACGGTTGAGTTCGTTCTTGATGGTTTCCATCTCTTTCAGAGAGTAGTGGGTTTCCGACTTGTACTCTGAGTCATAGCAATAGATCTAGGCGGGAAAGGGGTTTCCATCTCTTTCAGAGAGTAGTGGGTTTCCGACGTGGTTGATTACTCTGATTCCAAGTTAGATTGGATAAACGGTTTCCATCTCTTTCAGAGAGTAGTGGGTTTCCGACATACTGATGA
>Ga0209409_1001773_pt1 | contig 17665 bp, 15 predicted proteins | sample AD_JPNMR1_MetaG_FD_184424 | JGI IMG/M metagenome (GOLD analysis project Ga0209409, IMG submission 184424) | Active sludge microbial communities of municipal wastewater-treating anaerobic digesters from Japan - AD_JPNMR1_MetaG (SPAdes) (version 2) | ecosystem: Engineered > Bioreactor > Anaerobic...
AATTTTCTTGACACATTATTTCTAAAAATACTTGACTTTTTTAGTAAAAAATATTATCTTTAAATTAGTTAGGATTGCTAACTAATTTAAAGATAATTTAAAAATTTAAGGAGTCTGTATGAATGAAAATATTATTTATGCACTTGAAAAAATTGCCTCTATCTATAAAGTTTTACTAATTGAGACTGGTAAAGAAAATAAATTAAGTCCAACGCAGATTTTAATACTTGAGTTTCTTTCAAAGAATAGAGAGGAAGAAAATACATTAACAAATATCTCAAAGGAGTTTGATTTAAAAAAATCTACTATAAGTGATTCTGTAAATAATCTCATTAAAAAAGGTTATATTACAAAAGAAATTTGTTTAAGTGACAATAGGGTCTCTATTCTTAAACTAACAGAAAAGAGTTTAAAGATATTGGATATATACAAGTCTAAATTAAAAAAAATATTTTCAATTATAGATTCTTTAAAAGAAAATGAGAAAAATATAATTTTGAAATTTTTATCAGAACTTATTAAGAGTCTTTATGAAAAGAATATCATTCAAAAGGCAAGATTATGCCTGACCTGTGGCAATTTGAGAAAAATCGAAAATGAAGAAAAACCTTTTTATTGTGAATTAGGAAAAATAAAATTTGACTACGGTGAACTCAATTTTAATTGTGAGAATTATAATTTAAAATAAATTTTTTAGGAGGTGTTTTATGAGTATGTTTTGTTTTCAATGTGAGCAAGCAGTTAGAGGCACTGGTTGCCAGAAAGTTGGAGTATGTGGGAAGAGTGAAGAAGCCAGTATCTTACAGGATCTAATCATCCACGGCTTGAAGAGTCTTTCAATCTATGCAAAACTTGCAAGAAAGATCGGTATTAAAGATAATGAGGTGGATCTTCATACAAAAGAGGCTTTATTTACAACAGTTACCAATGTTGATTTTGATCCAGAAAGGCTTGAGAAGGTTATTTATAAAACCTATGAAATGAAAGAAAAAATAAGAGGTCTATTTCTTTCAGAGTACAAAAAAAAGAATAACATTGATTTTGATGAGAGTAAACTTTCAGAAATTGCATTCTGGAAACCAGAGACCACAAGAGAAAAGCTTATTGATCAGGGTCGAAAAGTAAATATTAAGAATCTCTATTCTAATGAAGATGTAATGAGCCTGAAAGAGCTTGCCTTATATGGCTTGAAAGGTATGGCAGCCTATGCAGATCATGCAGCAATATTGGGTTACACAGATGAAGAGGTCGATTCATTTTTTTACGAAGCATTGAATGTTTTAATCGATGAGAGTGTAACAATTGAGAAATTGATTGAGCTTAATATGAAAGTTGGAGAGGTCAATTTAAAGTGTATGGAGTTACTGGATAGAGCAAACACAACAACCTTTGGTAATCCAGTTCCTGCAAAGGTATTTCTTGGAGCAAAAAAAGGTCCTGCTATCCTTGTTTCCGGACATGATTTACTGGATCTTTATGAATTGTTAAAACAGACAGAAGGTACTGGCGTAAATGTTTATACACATGGTGAAATGCTACCAGCCCATGGTTATCCAGAGTTAAAAAAATTTAAACATTTTGTTGGAAATTATGGTGGTGCATGGCAGGATCAACAAAAAGAATTTGATCAATTCCCGGGCGCAATTTTAATGACTACTAACTGTATTCAAAAACCAAAAGATTCTTACATTGATAGAATTTTTACAACCGGCCTTGTTGCTTATCCTAATGTTAAACATTTACCGAATAGAAAAGATTTCAGTAAATTGATAGAAAAGGCAAAAGAGGTTGGAGGTTTTAAAGAGGATATACCGGGTAAAGAGATAATGGTTGGATTTGCTCATAATGCTGTTTTGAGTGTCGCAGAAAAGGTAATCGATGCAGTAAAAAATAAAAAGATAAGACATTTCTTTTTAGTTGGTGGGTGTGATGGCGCAAGAAGTGGAAGAAACTATTATACAGAACTTGCAGAAAAGATACCTTCTGATTGTTTGATTCTTACTCTGGCATGCGGAAAATATAGATTTAATAAATTAGAATTTGGGGAAATAGAAGGTATACCTAGATTGCTTGATGTTGGTCAGTGTAATGACGCATATTCAGCAATAGTAATTGCAATTGAATTAGCAAAGGCTTTTAATACCGATGTTAATAGCCTTCCTCTTTCTCTTATTTTATCATGGTATGAGCAGAAGGCTGTTTGTATTCTCTTGACATTGTTATCTCTTGGCATAAAGAATATAAAATTGGGACCAACTTTGCCTCTTTTTGTATCAAAGAATGTACTTGATGTTCTTGTTAAAAATTTCAATATAAAACCTATCTCAACGCCAGAAGAGGATATAAAAGAGGCTTTAAAAGATTGATTTAAATACTGGGCAGACTTTAAAAACTTTTTGTCTGCCCATAAAAATATTTATAGTTAAGGAGAAGTTTTTTATGAAAAGAAAAATTATTACAATTAACCAAGATCTTTGCAATGGTTGTGGTCAATGTGTTCCAAATTGCCCTGAGGGGGCTATCCAGATTATTGATGGAAAGGCAAGACTCATTAGTGATATTTTTTGTGATGGCCTTGGAGCATGCATTGGTCATTGTCCAGTTGGTGCTATTACAATAGAAGAGAGAGAAGCAGAAGAATATAATGAAAAGAAAGTTATGGCAAATATTGTAAAACAGGGGGCAAATACCATAAAGGCTCATCTTTTACATCTAAAAGATCATGGTGAAGTAAAATATTTGAATGAGGCAATTGAATATTTAAAAGAGAATAATATCCCTGTTCCAGAATTAGAAGAAAAATTACCATGTGGTTGCCCATCGAGTATGGCAATGAATTTAAAAAATGAAAATGTTAATGACGAAGATTCTTCAAACATTAAATTAAAATCTGAATTAAGACAATGGCCAATTCAACTTCAATTATTAAATCCAATGGCTAAGTATTTCGATGATGCTGATTTATTGATTGCCGCTGATTGTGTCCCTTTTACATTTGCTGATTTTCACAGAAGATTTTTAAAGGGAAAAATATTAATTATTTTATGCCCAAAATTAGATAGGGTAATTGATCAATATATTGAAAAACTTACGCTTATTTTAACAAATCATAATATAAAGTCAATCACTACAATTCATATGGAAGTGCCGTGTTGTGGTGGAGTAAACTATATTATTAAAGAGGCATTAGAAAGGAGTGGCAAAAATATAATTGTTAAAGATTATACCATCTCTTTAAATGGGGAGATTATTTAAAGAGAGGCATTAGCCTCTCTCTTTTTATTCATTTGGTTTTACTGGTTTTAATCTTTTTACAATTTCTTCTGCATTTTTCAGGCTATCAATAATACCAGAATCATGAATTATTAACCCTTCGCTTTCTAATTTTGCCATATAACGGTATAAAACTCTATCTGAAAACATTCTTTTTTGTGTATAGACACTTGCATATCTTGCGGTAATTACTCCTACATTTTCAAAAAATTGATTTAATTCTTCATAATAATTCTTACCTAAGAATTTACCAGCATCAATAAAAAATATAAGATATTGAAAACCTGTAACTCTTGGAGTGTCTAATATCCCATTCGTCTCTTTTACAATATTTCCTTTCTCATATAGATCTTTTGCAAAAATTTTACTACTCTCAATCAAAAGTTTATTATTGCCTATATTAATCAATGCTATATTCATATATACTTTCCTAACTAACTCGTTATTTATTATCTTATCGTCAAAAAAGTTTATTTTATAAGAGTTCGAGCTTTTTTATAAGATAGAGCATTATAAAAAGTTTTGCAGTATTTGCTTTTGTTTGATCCTTTTCGTTTAACATTTTCTGAATCACAAATTCGATATAAAGATCCTTTCTTTCATTTAATCTTGCAAGTTCGTTCTTAAACCACTCCTTTGTTCTGTCAGAAAGCATCTCCACTGATTTTTTAAGATTATTATAAGTCTCCTGTTTCAATACACTCTTTACATTTGTCCTATATCTTGATAGAGTCTGCAAGAATAAAAATTGTTTACCAGTATCAAATTTTATTAGATTATTGGCTAATTTAAAAGAATAATCATTAAAAATAGCAACAGCCTCAGTTGGATCGTTGTTTATATCATCAATGAATTTATCAAAACTATCTTTTACAAATTGATCTGCCAGAATCTCTTTTGATAAAATAGTGTGTGACTTTCTCTGTCTTTCTGTCTCTTTTTTTAATTTATTCAAGAGTTCCTCAACCAATTTTTCCTCTTTTCCCGGGACAACTATTTCAGAATTTTGAGTAAATAGATCTGGATTTATATTATTGTTTTGTAAAGAGTACTGTTTGCATGCCTCCATTATTGCAATAATTAAAAAAGCAAGCCTTTTATCGTTTGTCTTCTGTTTTAAAAATTCAGACAATAAAAAGTTCATTGCTCTTAGAATATTTTTATCATAAAAATCCATCTTATTTTCAAGAGATGGATAGATAAAAGTTGTATAAATTCCTACCCATTGTAAAAAGTTATTTATTATATCTTCCTGAGGTTTATTGTTTATAGATGATGTCAAATGCAATTCTTCAAGATTTCTTAAAGTATTTAATATTGGGTCTATAAGAGATGTATCAAGTTCATCTTTACTTATTTTTTTTAACTCTTCTACTTCTTTCTTTACCTTTGACAAATCCTGAGTATAATTATAACATACTCTGTTAATAGCAAGTAACCACAATGCTATCTTTTTACTATTCCCTTCAAATCTTAGGTATTCTCCGAGTAGATCATGAATAAGAAAAAGATCGCTTGAAGTAAAATTAGTTGTCATTACTGGTTTACCAAACCAGCTGACACAAAATTTATCAATAATATTATAGAAAAAATCGAGTTCCTCTTTGCTTTTATTAAAATATTCGAGTGCCTCTAATATTGGTTGAATAACACTTCTATCTTCCATTTTTTAATTCCAGATATCTTTTTTCAAGTTTATTTATAGTTTTTTTATCGTCCAATTTTTTATGAATTTCAAGATTAGTTTTAATATATTCTATATTATCTCTCTCTTTTTGTAAAGAATAATCACTAAAAATTTTTGCATTTTTATAATCACTTTCTTTAATAAGTATTTTAGCATAGAGATCATAACTTTTTATTATTAAAGTATTATTTGACATTGCTCTGTATAAAAAAAGTTTTGCCTTTTCATAATTTTCCTTGTTAAATTCGATTTCTCCAAGAATAGAGTAGTATTCTGGGACATTTGGATCAATGTTTTTAATATCTTCAAATATTTTTAAAGCATCTTCAATTTTATTTAAATTATAGTAAAGAAGTGCTTTTTTTATAAGAAGATTTATATTTCCACTGATCACATAATAGCCTAATATTAAATCAAGTAAGCTTTTATCAATTCCATTCTTATTAAATTCTCTATCTATTATTTTAAAATATCCCTCTATTATAGATTTTTCTCTTGTAATGAGATCTATTAACTCCTTTTCTATATTGTCATTGCTTATATTTATTAAATATACATTACCATATTCACAATTCTTATAAATATTAGTCTTTTCTATGGCCATACTTCTTATGGGGTCTATGAGAATATAATTTTCAAAATCTGGCTTAATATTTTTAATATCTTTAATCTCTATTTTGATTGGACTTATTTTATTAGAATTAACAGCATATTGATAAAAAAAGTTTCCTAAAAAATAATTACCGGATTTAGATAAATTGAAAATAAAATTAGTATAGGAAAGAATTTTAAACTCGATTCTGTTTACTTTATAGGTAGCAATAAAGAAACCGAATCTATATTGTCCTGCTGGAATATTATTTATATAGAAATATTTATTTTCTGCTGGGATGAATTTGTATATTTCAAATGTTCTTAAATTTTGAATATATAGATTTTCTACTTCTATTTCTGATGTTCTCAAGTAAAAAGTCATTTTTAAAGCAATATTTATATTTTCATTAATTTTAGTTAATCTTTCTGAAATGTCTATTGTTGTATAACAGGAAAACAAAAAAAATATTATGATAACACATTTTAAAATAATGATTCTCTTCTTTTTCATAATTTAAAGCCAAAAATAGATATATTTTGATATTTATATACTTTAAAATTTTAAATTTGTCAAAATATTTAATAAAAAAGTCGATTTTAATTATAAATATTATATGTTATTTTATTTTTTTTATGAGAGAGGGGGATATCCCTATATAACAAAAGGGATATCTGTATGAATTGGTTGAAATATCTTAATAAAATAACACTAATTATATAAAAAAAGTATTCCCTTCTTATTACGACATATGTCGCACTTATTTTATTATATTTATAAAAAATAATAGTTATATTATATATACTTAAAAAATACGACATATGTCGTATTTTAGCTTTATATAAAAAATAATTGTTATTCTATATAAAACTTTACTAAAATTACGACATATGTCCCAAAATTTTTGTATAAAAAAAATAATCGTTATTTTATTCAGATATCCCACTAATACGAGTCCATATACCGTAAACACTTTTTATAATAAATAACCGTTATATTATAAAAATATCTGCCTTTTTATATGGATATCCCACTAAAACTACGACATATGTCGTAGTGTCTTTTATAAAAAATATTCGTTATTCTAAACAGATATACCCCTATAACAAATGGGATATCTATATAATATAACGTTAATTTTATTTATATAAGATTTTCCATTATATAATCTTTTCTATCCGGTGTATTTTTCCCCATAAAAAAGGAGAGAGACTTTTTTATTTCTGCTAAATTATCTATCTTTACATTTATTAATCTTATATCTTTACCTATGAATTGCCCAAATTCTTTTGGTGATATTTCGCCTAATCCTTTAAACCTTGTTATCTCTACATTCTGGCCTAATTTCTTAATAGCCTTTATTTTTTCTTCTTCAGAATAACAGTAGATTGTCTCTTTTTTATTTCTTACTCTAAATAAGGGTGTTTCAAGAATGTATAAATGTCCCGCCATTACCACTGGCTCAAAATATACAAGAAAGTAAGTAAGTAAAAGATTTCTTATATGAAATCCATCAACATCTGCATCAGTTGCTATTATTATTTTATTATATCTTAATCCCTCAATCCCATCTTCTATTCCGAGTGCCTTCATTAAATTGTATAATTCTTCATTTTTATATATAGAATCTTTTCTCATCCCATATACATTAAGAGGTTTACCTCTTAAAGAATATATAGCCTGTGTAAGAACATCTCTGCAAGATACCATACTTCCAGATGCAGATTGGCCTTCTGTTATAAAGATCATTGTTTTATCATGATATTTTGAACCATCGTTAAAGTGATGTTTACAATCTTTGAGTTTTGGAATATTTAATGAAATCTTTTTTGCCTTTTCTCTTGCCTCTTTTTGAACCTGTTGAAGTTCATTTCTTAAATTTTCATTAAATTTTATCTTTTCTAAAATCTTATCTGCTAACTGTTTGTTTCTATGAAGGGTAAGAATTATAGCCTCTTTTACTTTATTGACTATTTCACTCTTTATTTCAAGATTGCCAAGTTTATTTTTTGTCTGAGATTCAAATACTGGATCCTTAATTTTAATTGCTATTACACCAATTATTCCTTCTCTCACATCTACACCGTTAAAATTTTTTCCGGCATACTCATTTATCCCTTTTAATATACCCTCTCTGAATGCCTGTTGATGAGTCCCACCGTCACTTGTATGCTGGCCATTTACAAATGAGAGATATGTCTCTCCATACTCTGTTGTGTGAGTAAAGGCAAATTCCAGTTTTGGTTCTTTGTAGTATACTATATCATAAAGAATATCTTCTGATACTTCATTTTTCAATAAATCTTTTAAACCATTCTGGCTTTCAAATAGTTTTTTATTATAATATATTTTTAAGCCAGAATTTAGATATGCATAATGCCATAATCTTTTTTCTATTATTTCATCATTAAAACTAAATGTCCCAAATATCTCTTCATCAGGTGTAAACTGAACAATTGTCCCATCTGGTTTATCCTCTTTTACATATTTATCACTTTTTAGGACTCCTTTTTCAAATACGACAATTCTCCCCTCTCCGTTTCTATAACTTGCTGCTATGAATTTTTTTGATAAAGCATTAACAGCCTTTGTTCCAACCCCATTCAAACCAACCGAAAACTGAAACACATCATCATTGTATTTTGCACCAGTGTTTATAGTAGAGACACATTCTATCAGTTTTCCGAGTGGTATCCCCCTCCCAAAATCCCTTACTGTAATTGTATCATCCTTTCTCTCTATAATTATCTTATCCCCATATCCCATAATATATTCATCAATAGAGTTATCTATTATCTCTTTTAATAAAATATATATACCGTCATCATAATTAGATCCATCACCGAGTCTCCCAATATACATTCCACTTCTTAATCTTATATGTTCAAGAGAACTCAATGTTTTTATTTTTGATTCATCATAAATATTTTTAGTCTTATTCATAATAGTTAATCCTTAAATAATAAAGAATTTAAGGTAGAGATAATTGACTCCCCTCCATTTTTATTTATTACAAAAAAAATATAAAATGTCAAATATAATATTTTTTGACAAAAGGGGAAAATTTAAGTATACTATAAATTCAGATAGTCTTTGTTCTGGGGGAAATTTTGAATATTAAGATATCCAAAAATTCTGGCTACTGTATGGGGGTAAAAAATGCCTTTGTTAAATCATATCAGATAGCAGAATCTTATACCAATGTATGTATGTTTGGAGAAATTGTTCATAATAGGTTTGCTATTGCTAAACTTTTTGAAAAAGGCGTTATCTTAAAGAAGGATTTAGAAGATATTATAAATGATAGTAATATTAAAAATGTAATAATAAGAGCACATGGAATTCCGCCATTTCAGGAGGAAAAATTAAAACAATCAGGGAAAAATATATTTGATTTAACCTGCCCAAAAGTAAAAAGGGTTCAACTTCTTGCAAGAGAATTAACGAATAAAGGTTATGATATCATAATTTTAGGTAAAAAGGATCATCCAGAGATAATAGGTATATCTGGTTATTGCAACAATAATTGTAATATAATAAATAATATTGATGAGTTTAAGAATCTAAAAATAATAAATGATAAAAAATATTGTTTTATAGCTCAAACCACATCTGATCCCTTGATTTTTGATGAAATTGCCGATTATATCAAAAAAAATTACCATAATATTGAGATTAAGAATACACTCTGCAGGGCTCCGATTTTAATTCAGGAAGATACAATAAAACTAGCAAAAGAGGTTGATATAATGCTTGTAGTTGGCGATAAAATGAGTGCCAATACCACAACACTATTTAATCTTTCCAGTAAATATACCACAACATATTTTGTTGAGACTTCCTCAGATGTTAAAGATATAGATTTTACAAATAAAGTTATTGGAATTACAGGTGGAAGTTCTACACCTTGGTGGCAGATTGAAGAGATAAGTGATTATTTAAGACGAAAGTATAAATAATAAATTTATATTTGTGTATATTCTGATTGGAAAGGATTGGATTAATAAACAATATTTGAGACAAGGATACTTTTACAACAAAGTCTTACTGGTTAGAAGGGTGATATCTAAATAATATAACAATAATTTATTATAATTATAAATATCTGGATGGGATATCCCCTTTCGAGACAGGGGATATCTATAAATACAAGAATGCTTTTTATATAAAAAATTAATATGGAATTACAAGATCAATGGCATCACCGTACTGATTTAAAGATGTCTTAATTTTTTTCTTAATATAAAATGTAACCGGATCTATTACATAAAGAGTTGAACCATTATATTCAAGAAGAAAGATTTTTTTATCATAATATCTCATTGCAGAAATAAAAGAAAAACCATCCTCTTTTAAAATTTTATATTCTATTTGATTAAAGTTATTATCAAATTTTATTAACTTTGAATTACCAATATTGCCAGTAAATATAAAATCCTCTGTAAAACATATTGTCCCAAAAGAATTTCCATTTGCGACAATTGTCGTATCAGTGTTAACACTATTAAAATTAAGAGTAATTAAATTCACCTTTTCAATTATTCCATCCTCTTGATAGCCATTATTGTATGTGCCTGTGGATATTATATAAAGATCATCATTTTTAATATAGATATTCGTTGTGTTATACCCTTCTGATTGAATATATCCAGTAACTTTATTTTGATTTACATCTATAATAACAACCCTTCCTTTCAATGCATTCTGTGCACCTGCATCAAGTGTATATTTACATGCTACAAAAAGATAGTTATTATATCTTACTATTCCACAAGGAAATGGATAATAAATTTTAGAACCATACTCAATACTCTCAATTGGGATTGATTTTAACATTTTGCCATCATTATGATTATATAGCATAACAGAATGTAATAGATAAGAGGTAATATAAATCTTTTCATTAATAATAACAGCCTTATATGGATTTGAATCAGAAAGAACTCCAAACTCTTTTACCACATTTAAATATTCATCCAGTTTAAGTATAGAATTTGAGAGTGAATTAACAATAAAGAAATAGCCATTATCATAAATAATTTGATTTGGGGCATCTCCTGTTATTATACCATTTTTGAAATCTGTATCATCTTTGCTTTTTAAATAGACAAGATTCTCGCTTAAAGTATTAAGTACAAGTAAAAACGGCTTTTCTTTTTCTTCTAATTGTGGTTGACAGCCAAGAATGACTAAGAATATTATTATCTTAAAAAAATTATTTTTCATATAGATATTCATATAACTCCTTTACAGCAAAAATTGAATCATAACATGGTTGTAAAAATATATCTATATCTTTTGGAATAAATATTCTATTCTCTCTGTAACATCTTATTAATCTTAACTCGTCACTTGTGTTTGCTAAATGAGTCTTAATAACCAAATCTGGATCAGAGGCAATTATATCTTCTAATGATACAACTGGCCAATTATCATTAAGAGAAAGGCTTAATCTTCCGCCAGCCTTTATTATTATATCAGAAATAAAAGTATTTTTTCCAGCAGTGGTAAAAGGTGGATAAAAAATTTCAACAAGAATTTTTGGTTTTTCTTTTTTATCTTTTATTTTATTCTGAATTTCATCCAATAAATTATCAATATCTTTTATAAGTAATTTTGCCTTATTTTTTCTATTAAAAATATTACCAATTTCAATTATCTCCCTTTTAATCCCCTCAAAATCCGCTGGATGAACAAACCAGTATATTTTTTTATCACTGAATATCTTTTCCATCTGAATCTTATTTTCATAAGATATAGAATCAGTGCCTAAAATATAATCTGGATTTACCGAGAGGATATTTTCATAGTTGATAATGTAAAAACCAGAGACTCTCCTAATTTTTTTTAGTTTAACTAATTTTTCTATCTCCCCATAATACTCACAAAAATCAGTAACCCCAACAATTTTATCCTGTAACTCGAGTCTGAATAATATCTTTGTGATTGAAGGAGCAAGAGAGACAATTCTTATATTTTCTTCTTTTTTTTTCTCTTTTTCTTTATTACAACTTATTAAAATTAATAGAAATAAAATTAAAAATCTATATCTCAATGTTTACTCCCATTTTTAAATTAAATCCTTCAAGAGGATAGTTTCTTAAATCTTCTCTATATATGTTTGTAATGTTATTAAAGAATACAAAAATTCCAAATTTATTTAAAAAGATAAATTTTAAATATATATCTATAATTGTCTTTGGAGCAATGTATTTTGTCTCTATATTTGTTAGATTTATTTTGTCCTCTATTTTTACATTAAATCCGAGTGTAAAAAATGTTATTATAAATTCAAGAATAAAAGATGCAGAATGAATCGGTTGCCCCGGCAATTGATAAAATTTATTTAAATGAAGCATATAAAAATCATTAAGAAAATTTAGTGTGTAATTTATCTTTAAATTTAAAAATTTTACCGGATTAAATATAAAAGAACTTTCAAAACCATAAGAAAGAGCAGAACTAAAATTGATTGGTCTATAAACATAACCATAAGATAAAACATACTTTATTAGATCCACATATGTCGTAAAAAATCCATTTATCTCTAAAAAAAAGCCATTTATATCAATAATAAATCCAGCATCAAATCCAAAATTCTTTTCTGGCTTTAGATCCTTATTTCCCTGAGTAAAACCATAAGAATAGTATAATTCAAAAAAATCTGGATTTCTATATGCACCATAAATATTTGTCCTGAATTTAAAATAAGAAAAAGGCTTATAGAAAAAACCAATATTAAAAGATGGAAAAAAGTAGTTATCATTTGCAAAAGATAATCTCACTGATGGAATTATCCCTATTTTATCATCATAAAAAACAATCTCATCCCTTACGACAATTCCACCACTAATTCTATATGGTAAAAAAGTCTCTCTCGAATCTAAAAGTGACTCAAAATTAAAATTATTTTCTATTATTAAAAGATTGTAAGGGATACTTGTAAAAGTAAATTTTAAAGATTGTTCAAAATAATTAAGATAACTTAATATTTTTCTACTATTGATATCAATTTCATCTGGATTATCATAATTGTAGTAATCAAATTTATAATTAGATTTTATCTCAATGTTAAAATATTTATTAAGATTTCCAGAATTATAATAAATAGAAAAAAATAATAGATCCCTCTGATAAAAGGCATTCTTAAAGAATGATGTGAAATTTTTAGGCCCAGCAACACCATTGTTACTAAAACTATTATTTACTCCAATTGTTAAATAAGATTTTTCATAAAAATTTGATTTAAAATTGAGTAGGGAACTTATCTTTAATAGATTATTGTTTTTTCTTTTGTCATAAAAGTCATCCTCTTTATTATAAATTGTCCCATTATCATTTAAAAATATAAAATCTCCTCTATCAGCAATAACACTATTTGATATTAACAAATTAATTGAATTCCAATTAAATCCAAGATCAATTCCACCTTTTATTAAAGAGTAAGGTGACAATGTAAAATGGATTTTCCTTTTATTCTCACTATATTTTTTTGTTATTATATTAATAACCCCACCACAAGCATTTGCACCATATAGAGAAGAGTTGCCACCTTTTATTATTTCAATTCTTTCTATTAAAGAAGGATTTATGATACTTAAATCAACATTGTTTATTCCACTCGAATTAAGAGGAATTCCATCTATTAAGATAAGAATATTTTGATTGCCACTTCCTCTTATTGATACTGTTTTAATACCAGCCTCTCCTCCACTACTCTTTACCTCAATCCCTGCTTCATTTTCAAGAATCTCTTTTATGGTTTTAGAATAATCCTCCTCTCTGATTTTTATTATCTTTACAGTTGCCTCCTGTTGTTCTATCTTTTCATAAAATAGATCTCTTTTATCCCTTACCTCAATTTCACCAAGATCATACTCAATTGAAAATAATTTTAAAATCGTCATAAAAAGCCCAAAAGATAGTATATATTTTATCTGCAATTATATACTCCAATTGCATCCAGATCAAAACCAGAACTGCCATTTGTAGGATAAGGATCATATATGAGATTATTTTTACTATCCCTTTCTCTACCATCGCCAATTATATCAACAACTCTTATAAATCTGATATTATTTAGATCAATCTTACCATTTATAACATTCTCTTTTTCTTTTAATTCATCAAGATCAAAAGGTGTACCATAGCCAACCTTATGAAGCCCTGCAAATCCTTTTAATCTTGAAGAATCCATCATTCCATACGAGTCAACTGTTGTATCCCATAAAGTCTCTGTATCAAATCTTACAAAATCCACTCCATTTGAACTTACCTCAATAAATGCAAGTTCTAAAAATCTACCATTAAAACTATTTTCAAATACAGCAAAATCGTATCCCTTTCCATTATAAATTGTCTTATTAAAACTAAGTGTTATTCTTCCCCCTTCTCCTAAGGATACTATATCATATACAGAATCACTTGCCTTACCAAGTGTTTTTTCTGGTATTGTCCAGTCTATTGAAAGATTTTCTCCCTTAATATAGTCTAAATATCCAGATGCCCAGCATTTAAACAATGGAGAAGAAAAGTAATTAAAAGGGATAAAATCTATCTCTACCCCTTTTTCTTGTATTTCACACGAAAATACAACAAATACAAATAAAAGATATCTTACTCTCACTTTGCAATATATTCCCCCAGATACTGATATGCATTATTTTCAATGGTAAAAGTCTGTTTCGCTTCCCCTAAAGTTGGCTTTACCATTATTATGTTGGGATAAGTGCCAGTAGCCCCTATTGCCTGTTTTACTATGGTTGAATTTGTCTTTTGAAGATAAATTCTTGCATACCAATCAGTTGTTAGATCCCAGCTACCTCTGTTTGTTATTTTCAAATTCAGAAAATAAATATCCCCAGAAAGATCAAAAGAGACAATCTTTCCAGCATAACCAAGATCATTTGTGGGATCTCCATTGTTGTAGTAAAAGAATGTTTCATCGTCAATTTTTAATTCAAACCAATCATCATAAGGCGGGCTTGAATTTTTACTCTTCCATTTACCATTAAATTTCTCAAGAGGATTTGAAACTGTTTGAGTGTTTTGTTCTACCGGGGGGCATGCTAAAAAAAGTGTGATTAAGATTAAAAGAATAAAAATTTTTTTAGACATTTTATGTCTCCTTTTCTTAAAAAATTTTAAGAAAAGAAGCCAAAGAGCAAAAAGTTTATTTTTTGCCTTTAGCTCTCTCCTCGAAGCCAACGGCTTTTAAAAGTAAATACCAAAGTCTCCAGACTTATGGGTGAATAATGCTTTTTGTTCGACCTTCCCAGTAGAGTTTATCCTACCAGTGGCATATATTGAACAAAAAACTCCCCAAATACTGTTGCGGGCCAGTGGAGGATTCGCACCTCACTTCCTTTGAAGTATTTACATGATAAAAGGCTAACATAAATTAAAAAAATTGTCAAGATATATAACTATATAAAATATGAGTTTAATTCATATATTAGTTACACTATTAACAAGAGTAAAAGTCAAAAAACAAAAAGACATAATTTTACATAATACTGGAATAAAATTTTTTAAAAAAAATTTGAAAATTTAAAAAAAAAGCGATATAATTATTAATATAATTATTTTTTTGGGGGTTTTTTACGAGGAAAAAAATAGTTTGTTTATCACTTATTGTTGTTCTTTTTTTATTTATATTTAGTTGGTTTAATTGTGATTATCCAATTATAATTAAAAAAAATACAACTACAACACCAACTACAACACCAACTACAACACCAACTACAACACCAACTACAACACCAACAACTATTTTTAAAGGTAAAGTTAGTTATGTTACAAATGGAAATGTTTATGCTACCTGCTATGATGAGGTAAATAAGATATTATATATTGGTGGTAATTTTACAATGGTAGGTCCTAATTGTGGGTATGGAGTTCCAATTAACACAGGTGATGGAAAACCTGCTGTAAATTTACCAACAATGCCAAAGGTCAATGGGACTATTCTATGTGCAATTCCGGATGGGAATGGAGGATGGTATATTGGAGGAAATTTTACAAAAATAGGAACAGTTACAAGAAATCATATAGCAAGGATAAATAGTGATGGAAGTTTGCATACCTGGAATCCTGATGCTAATAATCCTGTTTTTGCCCTTGCAATATCTGGCTCTACAGTGTATGCTGGTGGAGATTTTACAAGTATTGGTGGACAGACAAGAAATTGTATAGCAGCCATTGATGCTGTTAGTGGTGCTGCAACATCCTGGAATCCGAGCGCTAATAATACTGTTTATGCCCTTGCAATATATAGCTCTACAGTGTATGCTGGTGGAGAGTTTACAAGTATTGGTGGAGAGACAAGAAATTGTATAGCAGCCATTGATGCTACTACTGGTGCTGCAACATCCTGGAATCCTAATGCTAATAATACTGTTCGTGCCCTTGCAGTATCTGCCTCTACAGTTTATGCTGGTGGATATTTTACAAGTATTGGTGGACAGACAAGAAATTATATAGCAGCCATTGATGCTACTACTGGTGCTGCAACATCCTGGCATCCTAATGCTAATGGTAATGTTTATGCCCTTGCAATATCTGGCTCTACAGTGTATGCTGGTGGTTATTTTACAACTATTGGTGGACAGACAAGAAATTATATAGCAGCCATTGATGCTACTACTGGTGCTGCAACAACATGGAATCCTAATGCTAATGGTTGGGTTCGTGCCCTTGCAATATCTGCCTCTACAGTTTATGCTGGTGGATATTTTACAAGTATTGGTGGACAGACAAGAAATTATATAGCAGCCATTGATGCTACTACTGGTGCTGCAACATCCTGGCATCCTAATGCTAATGATTATGTTTATGCCCTTGCCATTTCTGGCTCAACAGTGTATGCTGGTGGAGAGTTTACAAGTATTGGTGGACAGACAAGAAATAGGATAGCAGCCATTGATGCTATTAGTGGTGCTGCAACATCCTGGAATCCTAATGCTAATAATACTGTTAATGCCCTTGCAATATCTGGCTCTATAGTGTATGCTGGGGGCACTTTTACAAGTATTGGTGGACAGACAAGAAATAAAATAGCAGCCATTGATTCTAGTGGTGCTGCAACATCCTGGAATCCTAATGCTAATAATACTGTTAATGCCCTTGCAATATCTGCTGACGGGAATACCATTTATGCCGGAGGGTGGTTTTCAAGTATTGATGGACAGACAAGAAATTATATAGCAGCCATTGATGCTAGTGGTGCTGCAACATCCTGGAATCCTAATGCTAATAATACTGTTAATGCCCTTGCAATATCTGGCTCTACAGTGTATGCTGGTGGAGGGTTTACAAATATTGGTGGACAGACAAGAAAGTATATAGCAGCCATTGATGCTACTACTGGTAATGCAACAACTTGGGATCCGAGCGCTAATAATTATGTTTATGCCCTTACAATATCTGGCTCTACAGTGTATGCTGGGGGAGAGTTTTCAAGTATTGGTGGACAGGCAAGATGGTATATAGCAGCCATTGATGCTACTACTGGTGCTGCAACATCCTGGAATCCTGATGTTAATAATCTTGTTCTTGCCCTTGCAATATCTGGCTCTACAGTGTATGCTGGGGGCACTTTTACAAGTATTGGTGTACAGACAAGAAATAAAATAGCAGCCATTGATGCTACTACTGGTGCTCCAACATCCTGGGATCCTAATGCTGATAATTGGGTTTATGCCCTTGCAATATCTGGCTCTACATTGTATGCTGGTGGAGGGTTTACAAGTATTGGTGGACATCTAAGAAATTACATAGCAGCCATTGATGCTACTACTGGTTTAATTAATGAATGATTATCTGTATGAGTGACACTTACATTGAACTTTAATAAAAATATCTAAGTTATATTACATTTTATAGATAACCGCCGAATAATCGGCGGTTTTTATTTGTTATAATTAGGTTTTTATCTAAATTGTGTTACTATTGGAGTTTTTTTACCTTATACATGATACAAAAAAATTTAATACACTTAATTTTTGAGTGTGATTTTATTTTTAGGTAAAAATTTTTTTAATTTTTTTCTAAAAATTGTAAAGGATTTTCTTAAAAAATTTGTGATTAATATATAGAAATATTTTTTTATGGAG
>Ga0209409_1001796_pt1 | contig 17494 bp, 12 predicted proteins | sample AD_JPNMR1_MetaG_FD_184424 | JGI IMG/M metagenome (GOLD analysis project Ga0209409, IMG submission 184424) | Active sludge microbial communities of municipal wastewater-treating anaerobic digesters from Japan - AD_JPNMR1_MetaG (SPAdes) (version 2) | ecosystem: Engineered > Bioreactor > Anaerobic...
TCTTACTGTTATAACTTATTTCATTTACCTCTGATACTTTTCTTGTTGTTCTTTTTGTGAATGTATTTTTTTATTTCTTCAATTTCATTTTTTTGACACAAATTTTTAAAAAAATATTTGACTTTTTGCTTTTTTTTGCTATTATTATGTGATATTAAACGATGATAAACTTTGGCAGGTTAAAAAGGAATTAAACTTATAATGGAAGGTTTCTCTGAAATAATGGCCCTTGAGGAGACCGCAAAATATTTAAAAATAGGAAAATCTACTTTTTATAAAATGGCAAGGGAAGGCAAAATCCCCTTCGTTAAAATAGAATTTGGAAAGGATGACAAGGTTATAATACGTATTCCTTATGATCAGGAATTGATAAAGAAGATAAAAACAATTTCTGGAAGGAGATGGAATTCACAAGGGAAATATTGGGAAGTCCCTTACAGTGATGGCATAATAGCAAAACTTCAAAATTTTTTTGGTGAAAATCTTCTTATTGAGCCTTACTTTTATCTTATCCCATTGCAAAAGGAACTTTCAATAAGAAAGTATTCCAGAAGGACAATTAACTCTTATATCAGATATAACCGGGATTTTCTCCTATTTGCAAACAAAAATCCTGAGGAGATTGAAAACGAAGATATTAAAAAATATCTTTATTATATGGTGGAGAAAAAGAATATTTCAGCCGCTACATTGAATATAATTATTAATGCATTGAGATTTTACTATGGCGAAATTTTAAAAAGAAAGTTTATATATGAGATAAAACGTCCCAGAAAAGACAGAAAATTACCGGTAGTTTTAAGCAGAGAAGAGATTGCAAAAATTTTATCTTCGGTAGATAACATAAAACATAAGACGATTCTTATGTTAGCATATTCAGCTGGATTAAGGGTGAGTGAGGTTATAAGACTTAAACCAGAGGATATAGATAGTAAAAGAAAGTTAATTCATATAAAAGGCTCAAAAGGGAGAAAGGATAGGTATACTTTATTATCTGAGACTGTTTTGAAAACCCTAAGGGAATATTGGAACAAATATAGACCTCAAAAATGGTTATTTGAAGGGGCAAGAGAGGAGAAACACCTTTCGGCAAGGACGGCGGATAAGATATTCAAAAATGCTTGCGACAAAGCAGGAATCACCAAAAAAGTTTCATTCCATAGCCTCAGACACAGCTTTGCTACCCATCTTTTAGAAGGAGGCACGGATTTGAGATACATACAGGAACTTTTAGGACATGCTCATAGCAAAACGACCGAGGTATATACACATGTCAGCAGGAAAAATTTGGGGAAGATAGTTAGTCCAATTGATACCATAAACCTTAATAGAAGGGAGGAGAGATAGCAATGTTTATAGAGTTGAGAAATTTTTCTTATTCTCCCAGAGGAAGTATATCCGCACCAGGTGCTGATATCATGCCAAAATGGTATTATATCCACGCCCTCAGTGCTGATATAAACGAGTTATGTGCAATTCGAAAACCTGCCTTTCACGGAAGGAGACTGTAAATTATGACGATGTTGTTGCCTTCGTTTAACTTCAGAGGAGGAAAAGAGAGAATGAAATTGCTACGCAACTTTCATCTAACAAAATTTTTTCTTATTTTTGTATATAGGTTTTATGAACTTAAAAACAAAAAGATTTATAATAAAAGAAATAATGAGGTAGTAATATGAGCAAAGAACAAAGATTTTACAATGCATTACAAGATGTATTTATCGGTGCTAAAATAGAAGGTACAGGTGGATTTGTTAATTTGATGAGGATAAAGTCAAATTACTACCGCAAAATTGAAGGCTTCCTAAAAGCCGATATAAATAAAGCTTTAGAAAATTATCCTACGTTTAAAGATGAACTTTTTGACAAACTCTATTCATTTTTTAGTAGATACTTTACAGAAAGCGGCTCAATATATTTTAATTCCACGCCGTTTCATAATAATGTCTACGAAAAAGTTTATACCAATGACAAGGATGTTATTCTTTTCTGGAAAACACAGATGCTTTATTATGTAAAGACAGACAGAATCTTCAGAAGTTTAGAGATAGAAAGCGAGGGCTTTAAGTTTTTCTTTGATGTGTTTAATTTAGAACATAAAAAAGCCAATGAAAAAAGAAGTTTAATCTACGAACTTAAAGAAGTGAAAGCAGATAATACCACTGTTTTTAATGTAATATATTCCGAAAAAGGAAGAATAACCAAAACAGAAGACATCTTAAAAGAATTAAAGAAAAAACAATTTAATATAACCGAAGAACAATTAGACCGTGCCTTTAGAACATTTGAAAAACAAAGTGAAGTAGATTACTTTATCAACAAAAACGCTAAAGCATTTTTACAGGAACAGTTTAAACTGTGGAGCTATCAATATTTTTGGGATGGTGCACAAGAATGGAGTGCAGACAGAGTAAATCAATTGCAAATCTTAAAAGATATTGCTTTTAAGATTATAGATTTCATAAGTCAATTTGAAGACGAACTGGTAAAAATCTGGAACAAACCAAAGTTTGTGAAGAACTCAAACTATGTGATAACTTTGGATAGAATAAATAATATAGAGGTAATAGAAAAGATACTTACGCATAAAAATATAACAGAGCAAATCAAGGAATGGCAGGAATTAGGAATAGTAGATGAAAAGTTTAAAATAGAAGAAGTTTTTGAAACTGATTTAACAGGCAAACATTTACCCGATAAATACAAACATTTACCCATAGACACAAAATACTTCAAGGATTTAGAACTTGAAATATTAAGTTTGTTTGACGATTTAGACAAATCCTTAGATGGCTGGCTGATAAAGAGTGAGAACTATCAGGCATTGAATACAATTTTGCCAAAATTTAAGGAAAAAGTGCAGACTATTTATATTGACCCGCCATTTAATTTGGACAGCAGCGACCAATTTCTATACCGCACAAATTACAAAGATGCCAACTGGGCAACGCTGCTGGAAAACCGCTTACGCATTGCCAAAAATTGGCTGAATGAAAAAGGAAGCATTTTTGTAAGATGCGATTATAATGGAAACTGGATTGTGAGATGTTTGATGGACGATGTTTTTGGAAGAGAGAATTTTAGGAATGAGATAATTGTTAATAGGATAAATAAACAAGATCCTAAAGTTCAAAAGTTCAATACAGCAACTGATTCATTGTATTTTTATTCAAAAACTGAGATTTCCAACTTTCATCTTTTGTTTAAACAACTAAAAAAAGCTAAAATCGAAAGATGGCATGCAATGGATTCTCAAGGTCAAGGAAAAGCGCTTTATATTTTTAACCATTTATTTAAACCTCCAAGAGGAAGACACTGGACTTATGGTCAAGAAAATATAAATCAAATGGAATTAGAAGGAAGAATTCGATTGAAATGCAAGAACTGTGGATATATACATACAAAAGGAATTTGGGGGGAATGTCCTCAATGTAAAAATAAAGATAATGTTAAAATTGAATATTTATTACCACCTACAGAGTTAAAACAAATTGATTCTAATTGGACAGATATACCAGGATATTCTTCTACGACAGATTTTGCTACAGAAAATTCAGAAAAGTTATTAACAAGAGTTATAAACACTGGTTCACAAAAAGGCGATTTAGTTATGGACTTCTTCCTTGGCTCAGGCACAACAACCGCAGTTGCCCACAAACTTGGCAGAAAATGGATAGGTGTTGAGATGGGAGAGCATTTTTATAACGTAATTTTGCCAAGAATGAAAAAGGTTTTATTTTACGATAAATCAGGTATATCCAAAGAAAAAGATGTAAAAGAACATTATAATGCAGACAATGCAGGAGGTTTCTTTAAATACTTTGAGCTGGAACAATACGAAGAAACACTTGCAAATTGTGTATATGAAAATCATGATATCTTTATTGCTGAAAATAAAAGTCCTTACGAACAATATGTTTTCTTAAAAGACGAAAAGATGCTTAAAGCAATGGAAATAGATTATGAAAATAACAAAGTAAAAGTTGATTTGGATAAACTTTATCCAAATATTGATATTGCTGAAACTTTGTCTAATTTAACAGGAAAGTGGATAAAGAAAATAAAAGATGCAGAAGTAGAATTTGAAGACGGAACAAAAGTCAACACAAAAGATTTGGATTATAAATTAATAAAACCATTGATCTGGTGGGAGTAAATAAAAAAGGAGGCAATTATGCCAAAACCTTTATTTGATACCAAAACATTAAATTTTTTAGAATTATTAGGAAATTCAAAAATTTATAAAGTTCCAAGATTTCAACGTAGCTATTCATGGGATGAGTCAAATTGGGAAGATTTATGGTTGGATATATTAGCATTAAAAAATAATGAAGAAGCTATTCATTATCTTGGGACTATAGTCCTTCAAACAGAAGATAATAAGTGCTTTACCATCATAGACGGACAACAAAGAATAGTTACTTTAAGTATAATTATACTTGCTTGTTTGAAGCTGCTTGATGATTTAATAAAGAAAGGAATTGATCCAGAAAAAAACAAAGAAAGAAAAGATATATATATTAATCAATATATTGGGTTTAAAGATCCAAAAGCGCTCACATATCAATCTAAACTTACGCTCAATAATACAGACAAAGATTTGTATAATTCATACTTAGTTCAGTTAAAAACCCCACTAAATAGGTCTAAACTTACAGACTCAAATCAATTAATGGTTAAAGCCTTTGAATACTATGTTAGAAAATTAGAAAGTATAGGGTTAAATAATAGCGGTGATGCTATTGTAGATTTTATTGAAACGATAATCTCAAGTAAATTATTTTTTATTCAAATAGTTGTAGATGATACCATGTCAGCTTATACTGTTTTTGAAACTCTCAATGCAAGAGGTGTTGAGTTAACAACAACTGATTTGATTAAAAATTATTTATTTTCATTATTAGATAATGAAATAGATATTAATAACTTACAACCAAGATGGGATAAAATAGTAAATACTGTTTCATATAGAAAATTTCCAGTTTTTCTAAGGTATTTTATAAACTCACAACAGCAAATTGTAAGATCCGAAAGATTATTTAAAGAAATTAAAAGTAAAATATTAAACAAGGATAATGTAATTAGTTTAATTGATGAGTTAGAAAAATATGCCGATATTTACGTTGCTCTGGATGATCCAGATAATGAATTATGGCAAAACAATAAAGACATCAAAATAATAATTAATGAACTACTTCTTTTTAATGTTCAGCAACACAAATCACTACTACTTTCTGTTTATTTCAAACTAAATCAATATTTTGAAGATGTTTTGAGAATTATTCGTGCATTAGCTTTTCGATATAATGTAATAGGTAGATTAAACCCAAATGAATTAGAAAGAGCATATAACAGCGTCGCTATAAAAGTATATAAAGGAGATATTTCAACTCCAAAAGCTATACAACAGGAATTACAAAGTGTTTATGTTGACGATGAAACATTTAAAAATTCCTTTAGTACAAGAATCTTTGATACAAGTAAAACAAGGGATAAAAAATTAGTTAGATATATCTTACTATCAATAGAAAATAGAAATTATCAAAGAGATTATCATCTCTTTGACACTAACGCAAGTATTGAACATATTTTTCCAGAAAATTATATGGATAATGAAAAAAGAATAGATGACTCAATGATTTATAGATTAGGAAATTTAACGATACTAGAAACTAATATAAATAGAGAATGTGGTAACAAATCATTCGAAGAAAAAAGAAAATTTTACAGCCAATCACAATATGATATTACACGTGAAATTTCAGAAAAGACCGTATGGGATGAAGATGAGATTAGAAATAGACAAATATATTTAGCAAAGATTGCAACTTCTATATGGAGATTTCCCTATTGAAAAAGTTCAATGAACTTAATTATAAATTAATAAACCATTGATATGGTAGGAATGATTATGGGGAAAAAAGAATTTATACTATTCAATGACGGTGCAAACTGGGTAAAAGCAGATTTCCATTTGCATTCACCTTATGTACACTCCTTTACTTTACTCCCGGGTGCTGATTTAAGTGATATAGACAAGTTGGTCGATTTATACATAGAAAAATTAAAAAAAAGAGAAATTAAAATTGCTGCAATTACCGACTATCAGCAGATTAGAAAAGATTTTTTTAAAAAACTTCAATCAAAGGCTGTACAAAATGGTATTTATATCTTTCCCGGTGTGGAACTGTCAGTAAATTACGGTAAAGGATTACATATACTTTTAATTTTTGAATATAATCAAGATATAGATGGAATAAATGATTATATCAAAGCATTAGATCAAAATCCTCATGAAAATTTAATAAAAAATGATAGAAGTCATCGAGATATTAGTTTACAGAGAGATTTAAAGTTAATTTTAGAAGAAATTAAATCCAAATTTAATTGTTTATTAATATATCCCCATCCGAATGATAAAAACGGACTATTGAATTCCTTTCAGCCCAAAGAAGCTGCTGAGTTTTTAATATATGCCGATGCAATTGAGTTTATTGATGAGAGTGATAAAAACAGAATAATAAGTACAGGTGTGTTAGATAAATCATTTTTTACCAACCTCGCTGTTATTGAGAATACTGACCCAAAGTCATTAGATGAAATTGGTTCAAAGCAAAGAGACAATAAAATCAGAACAACTTATTTAAAACTTAGTAGCGCTTCTATAAATGCCTTTAAACTGGCATTACACGATCCATCATTACGAGTGAGTGTATATAACAAACCGATTGCAAAGAAAGACAGAATAGTTTCTGTAAAAATTAATGGTACATCTTTTTTAAAAAATATTAAAATACAATTTAATTCTGATTTAAATACATTTATTGGTGGGCGTGGTGTAGGAAAATCAGCTATTTTAGAAGCAATAAGGTATTGCCTTGATTTACCCGTTTACTCGGATAAAGAGTATAGAGAATATTTTGTAAAAAATGTAGTAGGAAGTGGTGGAGTTATTGAAATTGAAATTGAAAGATTTTTTGGTGATGTGTCAATAACAGATAAAGTCAAAAGAGTGATTGGGCAACTTCCGGAAGTAGAAAATAAAAATATACCCCCCATTGAAGTGTTCGGTGATAATACACCTTTGATTCTTGGACAAAAAGAACTTTATGCCTTATCATTGAAGGATGATTTTCAACTATTGCTCATCGATAATTTGATTGGCGATGAATTAAAAAAAGAAGACGTAGAACTAAAAAAATTGATTAATAATTTTGAAGAAAATGCCCGTGAATTATTAACTGCAAAAAAGAATATTCAAAAGAAAGATGAAGTAGAACAGGAACTAAAAACAATAAATGAACATCTTAAAATGTTTGAACAACTTGGAGTAGCCGATAAAATGGCTAAACAAACGGCACTCATACAAGATGAAAAGAAATTAAAACAAGCAATAGAGCAAATTCAAAATCAAATAAATAACGGCAAACAATTTTTTGAAGAGACAATATCAGAGATTGAAAAACAAGTAAAGCTATTGCAGGAAGGCAAAAGTGTGGAAAAAAACATTTTATCAAATACATCAGATATATTTTCAAATGTTAAACAATATTTTGAAGGATTAAAAAAAGATTTTGAGATTAAAACAAAGGATTTTGCGCAACAGATAGAAAAACTAAAAAAACAATGGGAAGAACAAAAGAAAAAATATGATAATGAAATTATTTCAATAAAACAGGAACTATCCGCAAAAGGTCTAGCACCCGATAAATACGAGGCATTAGTAAAAAGAAAAACTCAGTTAGAACCTCTTTTGAAGGAATATCAAAAAGTTAATTCCAAAATCACTGAATTAGAAAAAACAAGAAATGAATTGAAGTCACAATTAAAACAAAAAAGACATCAACTGTTTGAAATAAGAAAAAATAAATTAGAGGAATTGAATAATAAGTTGCACGATAAACTTAAAATTGAGATTGGATATCTGAGCAATAAAGAAAAATTCAAAGAAGATCTTACTGAACTTCTTAAAGGTTCCGGAATTTCAAGAGATGCAATTAACAATATCATTGAAAAAGAAGCAATTGATGGAATAGAGATATCAAAACTTATTTCTTTAGAAAAAGACAAAGTTATCGAAGAGTTAGGACTTACCGATGCAATGGCTCAGAGGTTTATAAATTGGTTTAGTGACAATGAAAAATTGTATAAGATAGAAAATCTTTTCCCGGAAGATAAAATTATTATAAAACTAAAAATAGATGATACCTATAAAGATTTGAATGTTCTTTCAGCAGGGCAAAAAGCAACAGCTTTATTAATTTTATTGTTTGCTCAGGAAGATAGAATTTTAATAATTGACCAACCTGAAGAAGATTTAGATAATAGATTCATATACGAAGACGTGGTCAAAATATTACGGGAAATAAAAAATAACAGGCAAATTATTTTAGTAACACATAATGCAAATATTCCAGTGTTAGGCGATGCAGAGCAGGTTTTTGTTCTGGATGCTTCAAATAATGAGTGTTCCATTATGGATACCGGTTCAATCGATAAAAATTCCGTTGCTCAAAATATTAAGTCAATAATGGAAGGTGGCGAGGAAGCATTTAAACGCAGAATTGAAAAATATGGAGTTAACCTATGAATACAATTGAATTATTGGAACTAATAAACAAAGAAGAGAGCTATCATCTTGAGTTTAAACTAGAAGATGAAAATAACGAAGATTTTGCAAAAACTATAGTATGTTTTGCCAATACCGATGGAGGTAAAATACTCATTGGCGTGGATGATAATGGTAATATCATTGGTGTTGAAGAAGTTGATAAAGTGATGTTCAGATTAGATGATATAGCAATGAATAGATGTGCCCCTCCTGTGTCAATTATTCAAGAATCAGTGATTGTTGATGATAAAAAAGTAGTAATTGTACATATTGACAAAGGTAGTCAAAGACCATATAGAACTAAAAGTGGGCAGTATTATGTTAGAGCATCAAACCGTTGTCGTCAGGCATCAAGAGAAGAATTATTAAGAATTTTTCAGACAAACCAAAGTTTATATTATGATGAATTACCGGTTACTCGTGCCATATTATCTGACTTAGATTTATCTGCCTTTAAAGATTTTCTGTCAAATTATCTTGACATAACCATTGAAAATAATAATGATTTGAAAAATTTTTTGATAAATTTTCATTTGTTATCTAAGAATGATATTCCAACTATAACAGGAATACTATTTTTTGGAAAAGAGCCTCAAAAGTTTATTCCTGAAGCAAGAGTAATTTGTGCAAACATTAGTGGAACTGATTTTGGTGACACAGCCCTTGAACATCAAGAATTGAAGGGTACTATTCCTGTTATGATTATCTATGTGGAAAATTTTTTGAAGAGTAATTTAAAAAAATTACATCAAATTAAAGATTTTAGCCCGGAATCAGAATATGAAATACCACTTACAGCCCTAAGAGAAGCAGTAATAAATGCAATAGCCCATAGAGATTATACTATAAGTGCACCCATACGAGTCATTTTATTTGCTGACAGAATTGAAATTCATAGCCCAGGAATCCTTCCTAATACAGTAACCGTAGAAAGCATGAAGGTTGGCGGTTCGCACGTGCTTCGAAATCCAACTATTTATAATTTGCTGGTTAAAATGAAAATGGTAACGGATTTAGGAAGCGGCGTACGAAGAATGATTAAACTAATTAAAGAACACACAAACAAAGAAGTAGACCTTATCACTACTGAAAATGAATTTATCGTTAAAATACCAAGAAAATAATATGGATATAGAAAATAAAAAAATCAGCGAAAACAAAGTAAACTTTGCAGAAGTATAGAAAATATACACAAAAAATTTGGATTATGAACTAATAAAACCGTTAATTTGGTGGGAGTGATATGAAAGTAACAAATATAAATATCAACATCTTAAAAGAAATTTTAGATAAAACACCTGAGCAAAAGATTCAGGTAAAAAAGAAATTTCCAAATTTTGAAAAATGGATAAATGGAGATGATTATCCAACTTATAATCAGTTAGTTGAACTTTCTAAGATATTTCATATCCCTTTTGGATATTTCTTTTTAGAAAAGTTACCAGAAAGAAAATATCCAATCCCACATTATAGAACTGCTCAAAACGAAGATTTTAACCCATCTAATGAATTGTTAGAAACTATTTTCTTCGCTCAAAAAATACAAGAATGGGCAAAGGACATCTTATTAGATTGGGGACAAGAAAAATTGTCTTTTTGTGGTAAATACAAAGATAACTACGATATAGCAAGGGTAATTGAAGAATTAAAAAAAATATTTGAAATTGAACATAATTGGGCAAGCAATAAATCTACTTGGACAGAGGTGTTGAATTATTTAATTGAAAAAGCAGAAGATAAAGGGATATTTGTTATTAGAAATGGAGTTGTTGGAAACAATACGCGTCGTAAATTAAATGTAGATGAATTTAGAGGCTTTGTTTTATATGATGAAATAGCACCTGTTGTATTTATCAATAATAATGATGCAATTTCAGCTAAAATATTTACACTCATTCACGAAGTAGTGCATATTTTAATTGGTCAAAGTGCATCCTTTGATTTGCGGAACTTACAATCGGCAAATAATGAAATTGAACAATTCTGTGATAAATGTACAGCAGAATTTTTAGTACCTGCCAAGGAAATCAGGAATACTTATACAAAAGAAACTGATTTAGAAAAATTGGCAAGACATTTTAAAGTTAGTCAGATAGTGATACTGAGGAGATTATTGGATACATCTTTAATTACACAGCAAGAATTTTATAACCAATGGAACGAGTTATACAAAATAGAAAATAGAACAATACAGAGTTCAGGTGGTGATTTTTATCATACTATTTATAATCGTTTAGGCAAAAGATTCTTGTATGTATTAAATAATGCTGTTAAGAATAACACCATTCTATTTAGGGATGCATTAAGGATTACCAACTTAAGTCCTAAAACTTATGATAATCTATTAAAGAGAGTAATATGATATATCTCATTGATTCAAATACTTTTATGACTGCCGCAAGAACTTTTTACTCATTTGACTATGGAACAAAATTTTGGGACTTTTTAGAGGAGCAAGCAAGAAATCAAGTATTGGCAAGTATTGATAAGGTATATGAAGAAATTAATCAAGGTAACGATGCTCTCAAGAATTGGATTAATGATAATTTTATAAAATATTTTTTAAAAACAAAAGAAGAATTGATTATTCAAAAATATGCAGAACTAATGCAATGGGCAGAAAAACAAAATAAACACTATAGAAGAAATGCTATAGATGATTTTATGAAAGAAGAAAATGCAGATCCTTGGCTTATTGCTTTTGCTAATTCTATTAGAGGAAATTACATAGTTGTTACCTTTGAAAAGTATAATCAAAACCAGAGAAATAAAATACCAATACCAAATGTGTGTAAAGTTTTTAATATAAATTATTGTGATTTATTCCAGATGTTAAAAGACTTGAAATTTAAATTATAACATGATTATAAAACCATTGATATAGTGGGAGTAATTATGACCAAATTATATTTACAAAATATAGTAGAAAATTATAACATTAACAACCTTCCGCAGGAATGGCTAGGAGTTGATCTGGAAAGGTTTTCTAATAATAAAAAATTATTTGATTATCAGCAAAAAGCATTAGAAAACGCATTAAAGACTTTATATCTTTTTTATAATGAAGATAATGGTGATAAACATGCTTTTTATCAAAGGTTTTTAAATAATGGTTTTACTGAAGATTTAAATTATAATGTTAAAAAAGAAAGTAAAACCATAAAATACCTGTTAGAATACGATAAAGATTATCCAATAGAAAACGACAAAATATCTTTTAAGCATTTCATTAATCGTATGTCTTTCTGGATGGCAACAGGCAGTGGCAAAACATTAGTTATTGTTAAGCTTATTGAATTACTTGGTTATCTTATCTTAAACAACAAAATTCCTAAAAAAGATATTTTATTTTTAACTTATAGAGAAGATTTAATAGAACAATTTAAAGAACACATAAAAGAGTTTAATCAATATAACAATATCTATTTAAATTTAATCGACTTAAAAAATTATTCTTCCAATAAACAAAACCCAACTCTTAAATTTGGCAATAGTATTGATATTTATTACTACCGAAGTGATTTAATATCTGATGAACAAAAAGATAAAATCATTGATTTTAAAAACTATGACAACAATGGCAACTGGTATATTCTATTGGACGAAGCACACAAAGGCGATAGAGAAGACAGCAAAAGACAAATCTTTTACAACATATTAAGCCGCAATGGGTTTTTGTTTAACTTTTCTGCTACCTTTACAGACCCAAGAGATTTTGCAACCTGTGTTTTTAACTTTAATCTTGCAAGATTTATAGAAGATGGGTATGGAAAGCATATTTACATATCTCAGGAAAATATAAGTGTATTAGAAAAAAAAGATAATCCCATAGAAACAGAAAAACAAAAAATTATTTTAAAAATATTTATCCTACAAACAGCAATAAATAAAATATATGAAAAAATAAAAGAAATATCTAAGTCTTTATATCACAGGCCATTGCTTCTCACACTTGTAAACTCTGTAAATACTGATGATTCTGACTTGGAACTCTTTTTCAAAGAAATTGCAAAAATCGCATCAGGCAATGGATTAAATACGGATTTACTAAGAACATCCATAGAAGAACTTATAAATGAACTTAAAAATGAAAATGCAAAATTTGTTTTTGAAGAAGAAAAAATTAACTCAAATATTTTAAATGTCATAAAACAAATCGATTATTCTAATATTTTAAAATATGTTTTTAATTCTGAAAATAATGGTAAAATAGAAATCTTAAAAATTCCAGGTAATAAACAGGAGTTGGTTTTTAAGTTAAAAACTTCGTCTCAGCCATTTGCTTTAATGAAAATAGGAGACATTTTAGAATGGATTAAAAATAAATTGTCTGGATATGAAATTGTAGAAAGATTTGAGAATGAAAGTATCTTCAAGAACATCAATAATAGTGATGAAATAAATATTTTAATGGGTTCTCGTTCTTTCTACGAAGGTTGGGATAGTAACAGACCTAATATTATTTTGTTTATCAATATCGGAAAAGGCACTGATGCAAGAAAATTTGTATTACAAGCTGTAGGACGTGGTGTGCGAATTGAACCAGTAAAAAATAAACGAAAAAGAGGATTATTCCTTTACAACAACAAAGAACTGGATGCTCAAATATTCAATGCTATTAAAGATAATATAGAACCATTGGAATCGTTATTTGTCTATGGAACAAAATCTGAAAACTTAAAAGAAGTTATAGAAACTTTAAAGCAAGAAAAACCAGAAGTATTACTTGGTGATCTGTTTGAAATAAATCCAGATGTAAAAGATAAATTACTTTTAATTCCTGTTTATAAAGATTCTGATAAAATAATCGTTGAAGAACAGCATGTTCTAAAATTTCAAATAAATCCAAACGATTATAGATTAGTTAAAGATTACTTTAATTATATTGATGAAAAAATATGCCTGGTTAAATATGATTGTGATTTAAGAGTTTTGAATAAATTAAAAGAAGCATTTAATGATAAAAAAGATAACTACTTTTTAAACGAAGAAAAAGAAATAAAAAGCCCAGAGTTTTTGCTTGGGCGAATCTTCAAACACTTTGAAAGCAAAGCAAAAGAATTTAATACCTTCAAAAAATTAGATGAAGAAATCACACACTTTAAGAGAATCAATGTATCAATAGATAAACTAAATCACTTGAGAGAAAAGATAGAAAAAGTAAAGCAAGCAAAAGATAAAGAGTTAATTGAAAAAAGCATTGATAAAGAATTTGATGAAGGAAAAATATCTAAAGATGAGTATAAAGCTAAAATAAAAGAAATTGAAAGCAATATAGTTAAAGAAGCAGAATCCTCTTACGGCCAAAACGAAAGACTGAAAATAAAATATTTAGCAAACCATTACTATTTACCCATTGCTTTAACAGAATCAGAAAGAGCTGACTTTATTCAGCATATTATTAAACATAAAAGTGAAGTTGATTTTATAAATGAATTAGAGAAGTATTTGCAACAAAAAAATAGTCTTCTTAAAAATTTTGATTGGTGGTGTTTTTCAAAGATTGATGAAACTTTAGATGAAGTTTATCTACCCTATTATCAACCTAAAACAAACAGAATTGAAAAATTTAAACCTGACTTTATTTTCTGGTTAAAAAAAGATAATAATTATATAATTTTATTTATCGACCCTAAGGGAACTGAACATGCAGACGGATACAGAAAAATTGATGGCTACTCACGAATATTTGAGACGGTGAAAAATGGACAAAGACAATGCGGAAATTTTCAATACAATGGATTTAATATAATTACGAAGTTATTACTTAAACCGAAAAGAGGAATAGCAGACGTTTTAGAAAATTATAAACAATATTGGTTTGACACATTTGATGATTTTGCAAATAAAATTCAATTGTAAAGACCCCATTAGAAAGAGTTGAATGACAGGAAATAAGAAAACATTACGGAAACAACATCCCGACTTGTCGGGACGGCAGGTTTTCGAACTCTTCGGCACTTCGTGCCTCGCCCTCACTTCGTTAGGGGCACATAATACGGGTTATACGGCTCACTTTGTTCGTCCAAATCGGCTTACACCGACTTCGTATAGCTCGAAAACGTTATACACAATGCCTTCTTTCATGAAAAGTGTTTGATTTTTCATGAAATTTAAATATATTACCGTATTATATAGAGGTTATATTATGGCAATCCTACAGGTTCGCGATATTGATGATAGATTATATGCTACATTAAAAGCTATTGCAAAAACTCAAAACAGATCTATCAGCCAGGAAGTAGTTTATATTATTGAAAAGTATCTTTCAAATCCAGCAGTTTATACAAACAATCCAACAAGAGAATTCCTGGCTCTTTCTGGCGCTTGGGAAGATGATCGAAGTGCAGATGAAATAATTAATTCGATAACAAAATCCCGTAAAAAATCTGGAAGGTTTAAAAAATGAAAATATCCCCAAATCCATATCCATAATCACATATGGAGAGTTGCTTATTTGGTGCTAAAAAATCGCAAAACCAGGAAAAGAACTTAGCTATAGTTTATCGAATAAAAGAATTGTTCCCCAGTATTGATTTAGATAAAGCTATTATTGAAACCTTCAGTGAATTAAAAGCAAATTTTTAAAAAATCATTTTCCCCAATAGATGATTTTGATTTATTAATAGCATCAACAGCACTGACTATGAATTCAATTTTAGTCACAAATAATGAAAAGCATTTTAATAGTATAAAAGGATTGAAAATAGAAAACTGGACTAAAAAATAATGGGCACTGCATATAACAAAACTTATGCTGTTCACGCCCTGGTAAGTCGCTTGGGCTACGCCACATCGCGGCAAAAGGCTGGCAGGACGTAGCATAAGCAAAACCTTCTATGCAACAACTGTGTCAATATCTGGAAGAGATAATGATAATCGATAAAGAAACAAACAAAGTATATTTTTCCTATCTATCAAAATATGATTTTAAAAAAGAATTGCATGACATTCAAGAAGTCTTAAAAAAACATACTATTGAATGGGATTACATCCATGGAACAAAAGATTACTTTTGCAGAGATTATATGCCTGTTCAGGTAAGAGAAAAACATCTTGTTCAATTTAAGTTTTATCCTGACTATTTACTTAAACCTGATAGACTACAGTTTTTTACCAAAACACAACAAGTTCATAAAAAGAACATATTTCTTAATGATTTTGATATAACATTTTCTGATATAATCCTTGATGGCGGCAATATTGTTAAATGGAACGATAAAGTAATAATTACAGATAAAATATTCACAGATAATAATAATCGTGAGAAATCAAAAATAATTGAAGAACTGGAAAAATTACTTGAATGCACAATAATAATTATACCGGCATATCCAGAAGAAGAAACAGGTCATGCTGATGGGTTGGTTAGATTTATTGATGAAAACACAGTATTAACATATAATCTTGAAATAGAATCAGGGAAAAAACTTGGATGGGAAGATAAATTTATGGAAACTTTTCAAAATAATAATATAACAGTGAAAATGCTACCTGCTGTTTCAAAAAAAGAAGATTATAAGAACTGGGCTTATTTGAACTTTTTACAGGTAAATGATGTTATCATTTTACCAGTGTTTAATAGAGAAAGTGATGAAGTAATGATTCATTTCTTCAAAGAAACATTTAATACAACTATAGAAACTGTTTATTCGCAAAACATTCTTGACCAGGGCGGAGTTCTAAATTGTTTTACATGGAGTATAAAACAGGGGAGTGATTTGTAACTATTAAAAAGGAACAAAAGTGTTTGGCATCAGGAAAAAAGGGAAAATAACTAGACGATAGTTAATAGATGGTTTTAAAATAGGTGACAGTAATGAAAATTATTTTGGCGAAGTAAAATGATAGAACGATCACTCATTAACCTCATTAAAGAACGACCTGTTTTCCATTCAGAGGCTGATTTGCAATTTGCCTTGGGCTTGAAAATTGCTCAAGATAATAGTGACATACAAATTCGATTTGAAAAACCATTTAAGGATCAATATGTAGATATTGTGATATTTAACCATGAAATAATTGGCGTTGAGTTAAAATATAAAACATCAGAATTAGAATTCACAGATAAAAATAATTCTGAAACATTTCATTTAAAAGAACATGCTGCAATTGACTTAGGACGATTTGATGTTATAAAAGATATTCAAAAACTGGAACAATTGGTTTCTTCAAATCAAATAACAAAAGGATACGTGTTATTCGTTACCAATTGTTCAACTTATTGGACTAATCAAGCATATAAAGGTTCGGATCAAGCCCTGGACACAGCATTTAGATTGATAGATAAGCGTGTCTTATCAGGTACATTGAAATGGCATTCTAATGTAAAAGTATCAACGTGTGGGAAAAAGAGAATCAACGGAATAGAACTTAAAGGGTCTTACCAGGTAAATTGGAAAGACCTGGTAGATCTTGGGTGTAAAAATGGTGTTTTTAGATATATGATTATAGAAATACCACCAGAACAACATTAACATAGAATTTTGCATTGACCATTGCTGAACAGCCGCTATGATCGATAATTCCTTTGGTCGCGCAGTCTTCGCTACATTTTCACCTCAACTATCGCTACGACAAAACGTCTCCTCCTCTGTAAACGTTAAGCGAAAGCGGTGCGCCACTTTTCTTTTCTTCATCTATTTAATATAGTATCCTGCAAGCCTTTATGCTGGGAAGGAAATTAAACGATAAAGAAATCGTTCTAAGGAAGTTACCATGTTCTTCGTTCTTCATTGGTCATGGATTTCCTGATGGTGACAAGGAATAAATAAGAAGTCACGAGTAATAACTAACATTATCCCCTCTCTCATCTCCTTCCCGGCAAAAAATTTTTATTATTATTTACTCTTCAAGACTAAACATATCATTTCACATAGGGCA
>Ga0209409_1001798_pt1 | contig 17488 bp, 15 predicted proteins | sample AD_JPNMR1_MetaG_FD_184424 | JGI IMG/M metagenome (GOLD analysis project Ga0209409, IMG submission 184424) | Active sludge microbial communities of municipal wastewater-treating anaerobic digesters from Japan - AD_JPNMR1_MetaG (SPAdes) (version 2) | ecosystem: Engineered > Bioreactor > Anaerobic...
TAGACTAAAATCAAGGACATGTAAACAAAAGGCTATTATAGCAGTAGCAAGAAAGATAGTTATTATGATTTTTTATGTATTAAAACAAGCGGAAGCTTGAAATATATCTTGACTTTTATCATAGGAGGATATATGAGAAATATTTTTATTTTGATATTTATGTTTCTTATAGTAGTTTTTTCTTTTTCAGAAGAGGATTATAATGCTCTATTTACAGAAACAACAACAGACACAACTGAAAATAATAAAAATACAAAGAGTAGTGAGGCAGATTTTAAATTGAGTCTATGGGGAGAGCATGCCGGGGAATTTAGAATGCCAGTTATTCCAGACTATTTTGATTTTACTGGTTACATTAAAGCACCTAAATTCTTAAATAGTTTTGGAGTAGAGATTGAATATAAAGATTTGAAATTTGTTAGTTCTGGAACATTTGATATAATACTGAATGATTTTGGTGATTGGGATAAGGTTTTAAGCATTCTACCACTCGAAAACTATATATCATGGAGTCCCTGGAAAATAAAGCTAGGATTGGGTCTCCAGGAATTTGCATGGGGGACTGCTGATGGATTGAATCCAACGGATAATATAAATCCACGAGATTATACAGTTGGCGTTAAGGCAAGCAAAATACCAATTCTTTCTGCATCTTTCTCAATGTATCCCGTAGATTTTTTTTCATTTGATATTATATATGCCCCTTTTGAACAGAATGATATTTTCCCAAAAGATATTGTTGAAGAGATCCCAGAAGATATATTTTATGATGTTACTCTTATAAAGATAAATAGGCTATATATCCAGAATCCAAAAAACGCTAACTTAGAAAAACTCTCTTTTGATCCTAAAAATTTTATAATTGGTGGAAAAATAAATTTTAGATTCAGTAAAGTAGATTTTTCTTTTAGTTATCTTTACGATTTTGATCAATATTATACACCAGAGATTAGCCTTGTTAAAAGACAGGTTGGAAATACGCCAATGCCACCATTTATTCCAGCAATGTATATATACAGGCCATCTGAGATAAAGTTAATAAGAGATAGAGTTCATAGAATTGGCGCTGATATTAAAGGGAGTGTTGATAGATTTACTATGTGGGGAGAATTCTGCTATACATTGACAACAGATTATTTAATGGACGACTATAAAAAGAGAAATCATAAAATAGAATTTATTACTGGTTTTGATTTTAGATATGGGCCAAATGATGATTTTTATTTTAATCTTCAATATTTTGGTGAAGTAAATTTAAACTATGATGATAAATTTTATAAAGATTATCCCAATGGTGAACCAGATATAAACAAAACAGCAGATGAAGAATATATGGAGGAATTTTTTTATAGAGCAATGGTAAATAAATTTGCTGAAATTAATGAAGGTTTTTTACAGGGGATAAGTCTTAATATGAAATGGCCAGTATTAAATGAACTCTTAACCCCATCAATTACTATTTCTTATATTTTACCTCTCATTTACGATTATGATCAGGAAAAAAGATATGGTAGTCTTTATCTAAAACCAGAATTAGACATTATGCCAATAGATTCTTTTCATATCTTAATTGGAGGAGAATTATACTTCTCATGGGCACAGAAAAAAGATGAAGAGGTTAAACTTGTTACAGATGATAGAATAGGGACATATCATAAAGATAGTAGTGTATATGTTGCATTAAGTTATAAATGGGGAATTGACTTCTATAAATAATTGATAGTTAGGATAGGAGGCTATTTTAATAGCCTCCTAATTTTTAATATAGAAGTGTTATGTAGGAGGAATTTATTTTATCTTTAAATAAAATTAATAAAATTTTTTAATTTTATTTCAAAACTTGTAAAGGATTTTCTAAGAAATTTTGTGATTAATATATAGAAATACTTTTTTATAAACTTAAGGAGTAAGGAGGATTTTTTATGGATATTAATAAAATTTTAGAAAACTACAATGCTGAACATGAGTTTCACTTTGTAGTAAAATCAGAAATGAAAAAAAGGCTTGTAAAAATAGCAGAGAAATTAAATTTATCTTTATCAAAACTTGTTGTGTATATTCTTCAACTTTTTTGTAACAGGATAAAAAAGAGATACTGTTTTGGTGCTGAGGATGGAAATACTTATGAAAGAATTGATGCTACTGATAAAATTAGAGTATATCTATCAAAAGAGGATTATAGGTTTTTAAAAAAGATCCATGCGGATCTTAATTTTTTCAGTATGGCAGTCCTCTTGAGGAGAATTGTCGCACTCTTTTTGGAAGAGTATGATAAAATGGGGCTTTTAGGTGTTGAGAAGAAATGCAGTCTTGTGACATTGAGGTTATGGTTGAAACTTACAAAGATAAAGAGGTGGAAAAAGAGAAAAGAATTGTCGCACTTTGAAGGCAATACCACCCCCTTCTACAAGGCAATCTACAATAATTGCTATCAGGTAGTGGGATTCGAGACATACTATTAGATAAAGTTATTAAAAATTTTAACAAAAAAGAAAAAAATCTATTATCATATCTCTCTTAAATAAAATTAAAATTAGGATAACTCTATCTTTTTACTTAACTAAAAATAAATTAGTTGCCTAATTTTACTCTATTATAAATTTTGACAGATTTTAAAAAAATAAGTATACTATCCTTAAAATATCTTTAAATAAAAAAAAGGCAAAAATTATGTTTTTAATCGATGCTATTGGTAATACACCTCTTGTAGAATTAAGGAATATCTGGAATAGTAAAGAGACTGGGATTAGAATACTTGTAAAACTTGAAGGATCTAATCCTGGTGGTTCTATCAAAGACAGGACTGCTTATTATATGATAAAAGATGCTATTGAAAAAGGAATTTTAACAAAAGATAAAATAATACTTGAGCCAACTTCTGGAAATACTGGCATAGGTCTTGCAATGATTGGAGCACATCTTGGATATAAAGTAAAACTTCTTATGCCATCTTGTGTAAGCGAAGAGAGAAAGGCAATTCTTTTAGCTCTTGGTGCAGAATTAGAATTAACTCCTGGGTGTGAAAAGACTGATGGCGCAATAAAAAGAGCAATTTCTATTCTTGAAAAACATCCAGATAAGTATATTATGATGAATCAATTTGATAATGATGCTAACTGGAAAGCTCATTATGAAACAACTGCAAAAGAGATTATTAAAGATACAAATGGTAAGGTAGATGCAGTCGTTGCTGGAATGGGTACTACAGGTACACTTATGGGATGTGCAAGATATTTTAGGGATAATAAATTAGATATTAAAGTAATTGGGGTTGAACCAGAGCTAAATCATAGAATTCAGGGATTGAAAAATATGACAGAATCAATTGTGCCTAAAATATACAAAAGAGAACTTCTTGATGATAAAATTGTTTGCAAAGATGAGGATGCCTTTATTATGACAAGAGAACTCGCATTGAATGAAGGGATTTTTTCTGGCATAAGTAGTGGAGCAGCATTATGGGGGGCAATTCAGATTGCAAAGAATCTTAAAAGAGGAAGTACAATTGTCGTAATTTTTCCAGATAGAGGGGATAGATATTTATCAACAGAAGTTTTTAGATCTTTTTGTGCAATATGCCCACCTTAAAGGAATTTTTATGAAGAATAAGTTTAAAAATAAAAGTTTAAAAGAAATTTTGTATAAAGTTATATTTGAATCAGATACTTTAGCAGGTAAAGTATTTGATATAGTCTTAATAATTTTAATCCTATTAAGTATTGTATTGGTAATGCTCGAAAGCATTTCTTTCTTCAATAAATATTTAAATATCTTTAGAATTTTTGAATGGATATTTACTATTATATTTACCATTGAATATATAATAAGAATTTTTATAGTAGAAAAAAAAAGAAATTATATATTCAGCTTTTTTGGAATAGTGGATTTTATAGCAAGTATTCCATCTTATTTTACTTTGATATTTAATCTCCCAATCTTTATTTTTATAAGAGCATTAAGATTGTTAAGAATATTTAGAATCTTAAAGTTATGGAATTATCTAAAAGAAGGTAAAATTATTTTAACTGCCTTAAAAAATAGTTTTTATAAAATCAGTGTATTTTTAATTACTATTTTAACTTTAATAATAATAATCTCTGGCATTATCTATTTTATAGAAGGACCTGATAATGGCTATACAAGTATTCCTAAAAGTATGTATTGGACAATAGTAACTTTAACCACAGTTGGTTATGGGGATATCTCCCCTAAAACTCCATTAGGACAGTTTATAGCATCACTCGTTATGATAATGGGATATGCAATAATTGCAGTCCCAACAGGTATATATACTGTTGAAATGAGTAAGGTTATAAAAACAGGTATATCTGGCAAAGTCTGTTCAGCCTGCCTTACTGAAGAGCATAGAAGTGATGCAAAATTCTGCTATAAATGTGGCAATAGATTGGATTAATAAATTTTTATTTTATTTGAATCCAACTATTCACTTTAATTGAAAGAATTTCTATATGTTAAGTCCAATCTCTTTATTAAGGTTATTTACCACTTAATTTTTTAAATAACTTTCTAACAAAACCTATTTTGCCAAAAGTTATAAAATATATTAAGGCAATTATAATAGTTATTGGAACCCCAAATACCACTATATACAGAATAGCAAATAATAGTACATATAAAAAATTTACAATGGCATAGCCAAAATTTACAAATCCTTTCTTTAGAGAGGGAAAATATCTTGTTACCTCTTCAACACCCGGAACTGAAATATTTATAGTTAAAGTGGAGAATGCTATCAGATGGCTTAAATTTTTAAATTCTAGTTCTAAACTTTCTATTTCTGATGTTACATTATTTAATTCTCTCTCAATATTCAATAGATCTTCAACTCTTGTTGCATTCCTTAGATAATTCTGATATCTTTGTTGTAAAATCTTTTTATTTTCTATTCTTTTCTCAAGATCATAATATTTTTTTGTGACATCCTCTACATTTATTGATTTATAGGTTATTTTACCAAATGAAGGAACTATATTTAAGAAATCATCGAATTTTTCTGATGGAATTTTTACGACAATTGTCCCATAATTTGTATACAAAGAAGATGATGATATATATCCTTCAAACTTTTTTGCCTCTTTTTCTATATTTTTTTCTGCTTCATTTATATTTTTTACATCAATAAAAATTGTCCCATTTTTTATAATTTTCCTTTCTGTTTCTTTAATCTCCTCTTTAATCTCTTCTTTTGCCTCTATTTTTTCGTCTTTATCATATCCTCCTCTTTCTTCATAAGAATCATAAGATGTTTTTTCTTGAGCGTAATCTCTCTGTTTTTCTGCATTACAGCTTAGATTTAAAATTAATAAAATAAATAAAAATATCTTTTTCATATTTTCTCCTTGTTTTTTTAAAAAAAATGATATATAATAAATTATGATATAATAATTTATTTAAAAAATCAATATTTTTTATAAGGGAATGAGATGGCAATAAAAACAATAATAGTTGATGATATTTTTAATACAAGAGCCTTATTAAAACAACTTCTTACAGAGAATGGTTATATGGTGGTAGGTGATTTTGAAGATGGGCTGGCAGCATTAGATTTTTTCTATGAAGAAAAACCAGATCTTGCAATACTCGATTATAATCTAAATTGCACAAAAGATGGTAAAAATTATACTGGGATAGATTTAATGAAGGATATAAAGAAGATTAAAAGCGATGTTAAAGTAATATTCATATCTGCTAATGCAGAACCATCTATAATAAAAAATGCTGTGTTACAGGGGGCATCTGATTTCATAGCAAAGCCTTTTAATCTTGTAGATCTTATACAAAGAATAAATAAAGTTTGTAAAAAATAAATTCTAAAATTCAGAAAGTCTCTTTTATAGTTATTAGTTATAAAAATGTATTATCCTATTTATTAATAAATAAGTTATATTTTTTAAAATATATTCTGGAATAGAAATTGCTAAAAATTAATATAAAATAAATATGGGGGCTTTTATGCTAAAAAGAAAAGATAATTTTTTACTTTTTGTTTTCATTATTTTTACATTAATAATTACTATTTTATTGATTACTTTTTATACTGGATGTTCGAGTGAACCAGTAACGGTTACCACGACTAAACCTACTACGACCACTATAAAACAGGATAAGACTCCTCCTCAATGGAGTGACACTTATCCAAAAGTAGAATCTATTAGTGCAAGTAGTTTTACATTAAAGATAAAAATAAATGAGGCGGGTATAGTATATTATATTGTTATTAATAATAATGCTACTCCTCCTACTTCTCAACAGGTTAAAGATCAAAAAAATTATGGAACAGTAACAATTATATCAGAGGATTTTGTTAGTATTGCAAAAGAAGTCGAGGCTTCTTTTGTTGTTACTGGACTTAGTGCAAATACTGATTATGATGTCTATGTGGTTGCAGAGGACTCACAATCAAATATTATGAGTAGCCCAACAAAGATAGATATAAAGACAACCGGTTCTGATTCCACACCTCCAGATTGGATAAGTGGATATCCACAAACAGCAAATATTGGATCAACCTCATTTGATTTAAAGGTAAAGATAAATGAGAGTGGAAAGGTATATTATGCTGTCGTAAGTAATGGAGCCAGTGCTTTGACATCAGCAGAGGTTAAGAGTGGTACTGGTTTTATAAAGGCTGGAAATAGTGATGTTATTGCGAATACAGAAGCTATTTTATTTATAACCGGTCTTAATTCAAATACCAGTTATGATGTATATGTTGTTGCTGAGGATAATGTGCCAAATTTGATGGCAAGTCCTACAAAATTGGATGTTACAACACTTCTCTCTGATACAACACCACCAAACTGGGAAAGTGGATATCCACAAATAGCAAATATTGGATCAACCTCATTTGATTTAAAGGTAAAGATAAATGAGAGTGGAAAGGTATATTATGCTGTTGTGAGTGATGGATCTGCTGCTTTGACATCAGCACAGGTTAAGAGTGGTACTGGTTTTATAAAGGCTGGAAATAGCGATGTTATTGCAAATACAGAAGCTACTTTATCTATAACAGGTCTTAATTCAAATACCAGTTATGATGTATATGTTGTTGCTGAGGATAATGTGCCAAATTTGATGGCAAGTCCTACAAAATTGGATGTTACAACGGCTGCTACTGATACAACACCACCAAATTGGGTGGCTGGTTATCCAGCATTTGATAATATCACGAGAACTTCATTGACTTTTAAAGTAGAAATTGATGAGAGTGGCAAGGTTTACTATATAGTTGTTGATAAGGGATCTACTGCTCCGACATCAGCACAGGTTAAAGCAGGAGTAAATTATGGGAGTGTGACAGTTAGAGCAAGTGGCAATACAACAATTTCTGCAAATACAGAGTATAGTTTCAATATATCGGGTCTTGAAGAGACAAAGGAGTATGATATATATGCTGTTGCTGAGGATAATGTTCCAAATATAATGGCAACTCCGGCACAAAAGACATTGAATATAACTCCAGATCCAGAATGGGGACTTGATTCTACTTCAAGGACAACTGCTCAAAAGATCACTTTAACAGTTACAGGAGGCGGCAACATTACCTATACTACAAATGGAAGTGATCCAGATGGTATTCCAGATGCAAATGAATTTACATATTCATCTGCTATTACAATATCATCTTCTATTACACTTAAATATATTGCAATAAAAACTGGTTGTAAACCATCATCGATAAAGTCAGAGAATTTCCCTCTTGCAATTGGTGAACACTATCCGAGAAGCGGTGATTTCTCAAAGGTAAATGAGAGCGGCTGGGCTACTGCTACCTGGCCACTTGCTGCAAATTATAATGGAAGTGATGTTGAGTTTGCTGTATATTCTAAGAATGCAACAAAGGTATTACTTGAAATATATGATACAGAAACTTCTCCTACTTCAACTGAAAATGCCTATGGTAAAGATGCAAGATACGAATACTGGATGGTAAAAAACAGTTCTGATAATATATGGAGGGCAAAATTATCAAATGTCCCACCAAAAACATATTATGCCTTTAGAGTATGGGGACCAAACTGGACTTTTGATACAAATTGGAAGAGAGGCAACAGTGAAGCTGGTTTTATAACAGATTGTGATACAAATGGAAATAGATTCAATCCAAACAAAGTATTATTTGATCCATACACAAAAGAGATTAGCCATGATAGAAACAATCCGACTGCTCTTGGAAGCGATAATGGAGCAATTTATGGCACTGGTGGAAGTGATACAAGTTCTGATCATGTCTATTCTGGTCCTGCTACTGGTGGGGTTTCTATGAACAGAAGAAATATAGATACTGGTAAATATGCACCAAAGGCAATTATTTTACAGGATGATACAACCTCATTTGGTACAAAGCCAGCTATTCCACAAAAGGATGCAATTATATATGAGGCTCATGTTAGAGGGCTTACAATGCATGAATCAAGTTCAAATCTTGCAACAATTTTATCAGGTATTGCAACAGTTGATAGTGTCCCAGCAGCATATCGTGGAACATATAAAGGTGCTGGTTATATGGCAAAATATTTAAAGGCACTTGGTATTAATACCATTGAATTATTACCTGTTCATGAGACTGATAATGATCATAATCCTTCAGATCAATCTGGTGGAAATTACTGGGGATATATGACTTATGGCTATTTTGCTCCTGATAGAAGGTATAGTTATGATAAATCACCAGGTGGACCAACAAAAGAGTTTAAAGAGATGGTAAAGGCATTTCACGATGAGGGGATAGAGGTTTATCTTGATGTTGTATTTAATCATAGTGGAGAAGGTGGAATATGGGATGCGACAACAAGATGTGCAGAACTTACATTCTTTAGAGGCCTTGATAATTCTGAGTATTATTGTTTGGTTCCAGGTGATAAAAAATATTATTGGGAAACAACTGGATGTGGCAACAATTTAAGATGTGATAACCCACCGGTTCAAAATCTTGTAAAAGATTCTTTAAAATACTGGATAGAAAAGATGGGTGTAGATGGCTATAGATTTGACCTTGCTCCGGTTTTGGGAAGAGTTTTTGGTGGGACTAATTGGGATTTTTCATCAAGTGCTAGCTTACTTACTGATATTGCAGCAATGACAGATACATATAATGTTGAAATGATTGCTGAGGCATGGGATCTTGGGACATATCAGGTAGGATCCTTCCCAAATAAATGGGGTGAGTGGAATGGTAGATACAGAGATCAGGTTAGAAGATTCTTAAAAGGTGATGGTAATACAACTGGCCCTGATAGTGATCCTAAATTTGTTCAGGTATTCAATGGAGATTGGGGGTATTTTAATGACCAGGGTGGACCTCATAAGAGTGTAAATTTTATCTGTGCTCATGATGGCTTTACTCTGACTGATCTTGTTAGTTATAATAATAAAAATAATAGTAGTGTCATCTGGCCATTTGGTCCATCTGACGGAGGCTCTGATAGTAATGATAGCTGGAATTCTGACCTGAATCAAGAATTACGAAGACAGAGAATAAGAAATTTCTTTACAGTACAGATGTTTTCAAGAGGTGTTCCAATGATTGTTTATGGAGATGAGTTTGGTAGAACTCAAAATGGCAACAATAATCCATATAATGTTGATGGGCTCGGAACATACAATAACTATAATATGATTAATACTGATTCTCCAAATGCTGTAAGTGGAGGATATCATAATAATCTTGGTACTGATAGTAATGCTGATAACAAGAATGCTTTATTCCTCTTTGCTAAATATGTGATGAATTTAAGAAAGAATTCAGTAGCATTGAGACAGAGTGATTATTCTGTTACCTATACTTTTAAGAAGGAAGATGGGGTAACAGATCTTTCTAATGGTGATAGATACGTCTGGATAAGAATTGATGGTAGTTCAAAAGGAGATAGTGATTATCTTGTATTTATAAATATGTGGACTTCTTTAGTTAATTACACAGTGCCAGCACCAGATAGTGGCAAAAAATGGGTTAGAATCATTGATACAGCAAGCTGGGCTGAATATAACGTTGGAGCTAGTGCTTATAATAATTATTGGGAAGTAACAGATCCAAATGCATATCAGGTTACTAGTTCTGTGTCATATGGTGTAAATGCTTGGAGTGTTGTAGTATTTCAGGAGGCAAATCAGTAATAAAAATATTTTTTAAAAAGTGGGCTTTTATTAAGCCTACTTTTTTTATATAAGTTACTTTTAAAGTAAGAAAAAATGATAGATTAAATATATTTTGTTTTATTTTGTAAAAAATTAAAATATGGTCTATAATTATATTTAGAAGGATATTATTTTTAAAAATAACTTTATTTTAAAAAAGGCGTTATATTATAATAAATGAGGTGGTAATCATGCAAAGAATAAAAAAAATTTTTATTCTTTCTTTTTGTATTTTTATTTTTTTATTTTTAATTTTAATTACATGTAGTGAGCCAATAGAGCATTCGACTACTACTACAACTTCTGGTAGTTCAACAACTTCTTCTTCTACCCCAACCACTACACCAACAACTGTATCTGGTCAGGTTGCATCTCCGGTGATATCTATAAGTGATGATATGAGAGCCAGTATTTCTGTTGCAAAGATTGTTAGCATAAATTGTTCAACAAGTGGGGCAACTATTAGATACACAACCGACGGCTCTACTCCAACACAAACTAATGGGACAATTTATACTTCTCCATTTACATTATACTATACAACAACAATCAAGGCAATTGCTTATAAATCCGGTATGAGTGACTCTAATATAACAACAGAGAATGTTACTTACAATCTTGCACTTTCTAATCATGTGACGGATTGGAGAAATGAGATAATATACTTTATGTTGACAGATAGATTCGGTGATGGAGATTCAACAAATAACTCACAGATGCCTGATAGTGGTGATTATGAGCCGGGTGATGGTAAAAAGTATCAGGGCGGAGACTTTAGAGGAATAATAAATAAGATCAATTATCTAAAAAATCTTGGCATAACAACTATATGGATTAGCTCCCCTGTAAAACAAGCATGGGAGAATAGTCAGTATGCAAGTTATCATGGCTACTGGGCTCAGAATTTTAAAGAGGTTGATCCTCATCTTGGAACAATGGCTGATTTTAGAGAGATGGTAAAAGTATGTCATGATAATGGGATAAAGGTCATAATGGATATTGTTATAAATCATACTGCAAGTCTCTTTTTTTATGATCTTAATGGGAATGGAACACCAGATAGTAATGAATGGGAGCCTGCTTATAATGCAGGTGGTTATACAAATGCTAAATGGCTTGAGGATTTAAATGAGGATTGGGTTAGAAATAGTAATCGAGTCAAACCAATGCCAGTAGAATTACAGGATTGGAATTTCTTTTCAAGAAGGGGTGGCAATGCAACTACTGGCAGTGGTGATGAGGTTTTGTATGGGGATTTTGCTGGATTAAGAGATATTAATACTCTAAATAGTACTGTAAGAACAACTATGAAAGATATATTCAAATGGTGGATAAAAAATACCAATATTGATGGCTTTAGAATAGATACAGTAAAACACATAGAGATTGATTTCTGGTCAGATTTTTGTAATGAGATAAGAACATGGGCAAAATCTTCTGAAGGTGGAAATAAAAATTTTTATATGGTTGCAGAGGTTTATGATGAAGATGTTAGTGATTTAGGCTTATATACAAATAGTAACAGGCTTGATTCTGTATTGGGATTTAATATGGCAAGAAGTGTATTTGACTGGAATGATGGCGATGATATAACAATATTTAAGGATAAAGGAACATGGAGTTCAAGGCCAAAGACAAAGACAGTTGAAGATATATTGACAGCCACAAAGAATGAAGCAAATCTTAATGCAAATTCTTTACATACCAATGGCGATGGACTTATAGCACGACAGAAGATCGGATATTTTATCGACAATCATGACTTAAATAGATTTCTTAATAGTACTAATAATATAAGCAATGAATCAGCCACTTCTGGAGAATTAATTAATTTAAGAGTAGCGCTTGGATGGCTTTTGACATGGGAAGGTATACCGGTTATTTATTATGGGACAGAGCAAAATTATAAACAGTCAATGGCATTATCGTCGGGTGGTGAGCATGGTGCAGGAGCAGGTAATTGTGAAAAAGGAAATAGACCAAGACTATGGGAGGTAAAAAATAGTAATAATAACAATACAGCGTATGATGAAAGTAATAATACATTTGCTCTTATAAAAGGTCTTACTACTTTAAGAAAGACATATCCATCATTGTCAAAGGGTGATGTAAGCATAAAATGGGTTGATGATGGGGTTGGAAGCACTAATGATGATGGAATACTTGCATTTATAAGAAAGGGGGCTACAGTAGATGAAGATATACTTGTTGTTATTAATACTTATTATGAGGATAAGGCTCCAAGTGCTGGTAGTGGAAATGATCTTGGAACTGATTGGCCAGTAGGAACTACTCTTGAAGTTGTTGATATACCAGATTATGATGATGATAGTTATGGAACATTGGTTACAAATGATGATAGATATGTTGATTCTGATGGCGGAACAGGAAGAACTCTTGTTACAACAGTTACTACTTTTGCTCAAAGTGGTAAAACTTCTGCTGTATATTTTCAGCTTCCACCAAATAGTATCAGAATATTAAAAAAGCAGGGATATAATCCATAATATTAAGAATTATTATTTGAAAAGATATGTTATTAGTATAACTATTATTATATTAATTAAAGATAATCAAGAAGGGGGATATCTGTTTAAATTCAGCGTGGGATATCCCCTTATATGATATGGGATATCTGAATAAAATAACTATAATTTTATAAATATCTTTTTTATTTATTTTTTAATTTTTTTTTGTAAAAAAACTACCCTTCTTTAAAAAAATGTATTATAATTAAAATATGGGAGGAGAATTATGGAAATAGATAATATTAAAAATAAATTAATAATTTTAAAAAATGAAAGGGGGCTTAAAAAAGAGTTAGTAGAAGAAATTCAGAATACACTGTTAACAAAAGTTAAAAAAGACGATTTTGAGAATCTTTTAAAGAAAGTAGAATTAGAAATTAAAAATTCTCAATCTAATAAAAAATAGTAACTAAATCTATATAGAGAGTTGGATGTTTCTGTATTAAATATATTGGATTGTATAAGAGCAATTTTTTTATAAATAAATTTATTATTTTTTTTATCCCAGATTAATCTTTTTGTATTTTCAAGAATAGTAATTGTGGAAATCATCACTGCGTCCATTTTTAGATAATTGCCAAATGAAATTAGTTCAAAATGATTTTGATTTTCTATAAAAGAAAAATCTATATCTTCTTTTTTTTCTTTTAATTCTTTGATAAAAGTAAGAGAATATTTATTAATAAATTGATTTGAGGAAAGAATAAGATAAAAATTATTATTTATTTTTTGTTGCAAATTTAGATCATTTGAATTTATAAAAAAGAGATCATAAACAAGAATTTCTATATTTTCTGGAAGTTTTTTACCAATTTCTTTTGAAATTTTTAAAAATATCTTTTCCTGAGTATCAATAATTAATGGTAATTTATTGTTTGCAAATAAAATATTTGTTGTTATTAAAAATAAAAATAATATATTTTTTTTCATGGATATTATTCTACTTTATAAAAATATAAAATTCAATAATATTTTTATTTTTTTTACATTTTTTATATTATCTTTTTTATTTTAAAATTTTAATACATAAATTTATATTTAATACTCTTGAAAGACGACAATAATTAATATATAATTAGAAAAAAAATCAAAAATGGAGAGAGACTTTGTTTAGCATAAGATATAAAATTTTACTTGTTGTAATTCCTCTTTTAATGGTGAGTATGATATTTCTAACCATTGTCTCTGTTGGATTTGCAAGATCTGGTATAACAAAATTAGCAACAGAATTTCTTGGTTACAAAATTAATGAAATAATTCAAAAAGCCTCAAATGAAGTTGCAAATCTTAAAGAGTCTGAGTTTAAAGATAATCCAGTTTTTGTTGAAGAGGTTAAAAAGGGAATTGAGGCTTATGCTCAGAGTATTACAAAACCAGACATTGAATCATTTATCGCTGTGGACACAAAAGGTATTGTTAGATTATCAACAGATTCTTTTATAAAAGTAGGGACAGAGATAGACTTTTTTAATCTATTTCAGACAAAAGAATCTGATTGGATTAGTTTTAAAGTTAAGGGGATGCAAAAAGTAGGATTTTATAAATATTTTCCAGAATGGGATTACTATTTTCTTTTGTCTGTCTATTCTTCGATGTTTTATAGAGATGCGAATAATCTTTTTAACAATTCTATAATAATTTTAACAGTGAGTATAACTATAATGATTATTCTTCTTATCTTTTTTATAAATTATATTTTGAATCCTTTAAAGAATGTTGTTTCCACAATGAAGGATATTATTAAATTAAATGATCTTTCAAATAGGGTTCCAGTCCAATACAATGATGAGATAGGAGAATTATCATTTACTTTTAACAATATGCTTAGTGAATTACAAACTGCTTATAATCAGATAAAGGAGTATGCATATCAATCTGTTCTGGCACAAAAAAAAGAGGAGAGAATAAGAACCATGTTTCAGAAATATGTGCCACAGGATGTAGTAAATGAGATAGTTCATAATCCAGATCAGGCTCTTGTTGGTAAGAATGCAAATGTTACTGTTTTATTTTCAGATATAAGAAGTTTTACTACAATATCAGAGTCAATGGCACCAGATTTACTTGTAGATTCTTTAAATAGATATTTTACCGTAATGGTAGATATTATCTATAAGAGAAGAGGGGTTATTGATAAATATATAGGTGATGCAATAATGGCTATATTTGGAGCACCAAAGACTTATGGTGATGATGTCCAGCAGGCAGTATTGGCCGGTCTTGAGATGCTTGATAATTTAGAAAAATTCAATGCAGAGCAACGTAAAAGAGGATTTAAAGAATTTAATATAGGAATTGGGATAAATTATGGTCCAGTTACAGTAGGTAATATCGGAACAACCCAGAAGATGGATTATACCGTAATAGGGGATGCGGTAAATCTTGCTTCCAGGCTTGAAGGTTTAACAAAAGAGTATCATACAAGAATTATCATTTCAGAAGGGACATATAATGCAGTAAGGGACTATTTTTATGTTCGTGAGATCGATAGAGTAAGAGTTAAAGGTAAATTAAAGCCAGTTAAGATTTTTGAGCCAGCAAGATATCTTACAGCAGAAAAGAAAAAAGCCTGGTCACTTTATAATAAGGGTGTAAAGTTATTTCTTGAAAGAAGATGGGATGAAGCCGAAAAAATGTTTTTAAAGGCATTGGAGATTTTTGGAGAAGATTTTCTTACAGAGAAGTATTTAATGGATATTAAAGAATATAGAATTAATCCACCAGATCCAGATTGGGATGGCACCACAACAATGACTCATAAGTAGTAAAATCAAACAAACAATTGTCCCACTTTAAATTTAGAATAAAAATATATACTATTAAATTTATAATAAATATTAGTTAAGATATGCTATTTAATTATCATCTATTTTTTCAAAACTTCTATCTATTCTCATTTTATATGCACCAAGATATTCATAATTAATCATCTCACCCCATTCTTCTGGCGATATTCTTGAAAAAAATAGATCTTTTTTATCATCTTTATAAAGATATATTATCTCTTCTGGTTTTTTCTCGAATGAACATCTTACCTTATGAAGTTCAATATCCTGATAAGCTTCATTTATTATTTTCTTGGCCTCTTCCTGTAAAAATTTTATCTGCTTAAGAATAACTTCCAATTTACTATTTACTTTAAGAGTAAGAATCTCTGATGCCTTTTCAATTTCTTTTGCTTGATCCACTATTGAAATTTTAGGATCTGATGTTCTCGTTGGTATTGAGAGATATTTTTTGTTTAAAATTATAGGTTCTTTTTTATTGTGAATATTTTTAATATTCATTTCTTAACTATTGTATCTGGATATTTAACTATCCAGATACATGTTTATTTATTTTCAGCATACACACTGATGCATCTTCTATCTTTTGAAATTCTTTCAAATTTTACATATCCATCTATTAATGCAAAAAGTGTGTAATCTTTACCACAGCCAACATTATTTCCAGGATGATATTTTGTTCCTCTCTGTCTTACTAAAATATTTCCAGCTTTTACCTTCATTCCAGCAAATCTTTTAACACCGAGTCTTTTTGAATGGCTATCTCTACCATTCTTGGAAGAACCACCACCTTTATGATATGCCATAATTAGCTCCTTTTTATATCAATTTTTAGATATTCTTTATATTTTTTTTCTATTTCTATTAACCCTGTTATTAAAAATAAAGTTATACCTTTTAACTCTTTTTGTAATTCGTAAGGTATACTTTCAATAAAAAAACTAAAATCATTTTCTTTATATTTTATAAGACTTTCTATATTTTTACTCTTATAAAGTCCTAAAATAGTTAAATATGCACTTTGAACTAAAGTAGATACACTTGCACAAACAATATCTTTACCCTTCTTGTCAAAATTACTATGACCTTTAACTATTAGTTCGTTAATATTATCATCTTTAGTTAATGTAATATAGATATTTATCACAATTAAGCAGTAATTGATTCTATTTTCACTATTGTATATTTTTGTCTGTGTCCTTTTAATCTTTTTTCATTTTTTCTTCTTTTAAATTTAAAAACAAGAATCTTTTTATCTTTTTTATTTTCTATTACCTTTGCAGTTACTTTTGCATTTTTTACATAAGGTGTCCCAATTTCTACTTTATCATCATCGTTTTGAAGTAATAAAACATTGTTAAATTCTACTATTTCATCTGGATTTTTCTCCATTAAAGCAACAGCAATAGTGTCACCTTCCTGAACAGTATATTGAAAACCTCTATCTTCAAATATTGCCTTCATTTTTTAAAACTCCTTTTATTGAGTAACTATTTGAATATAAAATATCATAATTTTTTAAAAATGTCAATTATTAGATATATAGAGATATAAAAAAAATAGATTTTTTTTCAAATTTTGTAAAGGATTTTTCAGAAAAATTAACAAAAATTCATAATCTCTGAAAATGATTAAAATAATATTACTTCTTATTTTTTCCAACAAGGATGCTTGGAATAATTCCGGTAAGAATACTGGAATAACTTTATTTTTCAGCAATTTTAGAAAAGTGTCAAAATTTGCGATTAATATAGCAAAAAGTTTTTAAATAGTAAATAATAATTTTTATATCATATCAAAAATTCCAGTAATAGAGGCAATCTATCAATAAATTCAAAATTTTTATTCTTAAAATAAAAAAGCCCACAGAAAATATAATTCTCTAATGCTTCCTGTATGTTATTTTTCTTTAGATTATCATTTACCCTCTTAAAACTTCTTACAAAATCCTCAATTTTTTCTATTACTTCACTCTTAAATCTATCAAACCATACCTTTCCTCTTATTTTTAATCTT
>Ga0209409_1001803_pt1 | contig 17475 bp, 16 predicted proteins | sample AD_JPNMR1_MetaG_FD_184424 | JGI IMG/M metagenome (GOLD analysis project Ga0209409, IMG submission 184424) | Active sludge microbial communities of municipal wastewater-treating anaerobic digesters from Japan - AD_JPNMR1_MetaG (SPAdes) (version 2) | ecosystem: Engineered > Bioreactor > Anaerobic...
GAACTGTGCCTCCTTTCGTATTGATTGGTGTTCGATACAATTTTGGCACGGTTCCCCTTTTTTGTTAACTCTCTTTTTTATTTGTTAACTCATCCCTCCAATTTCACATCCCACTTTGGCCAGGGTCGAATATGTATACATATATGGAGAAATTTGACAATGTATAAACACATTTGCTATAATAATTTATGAATGACACGAATGATATTAACTCCAGTACCAAGACATTTGTAATTTCTAAATTTCAACATGACCACAATTTTACAAAACTGGTGCAAAAGGAGGTGTTTATATGGGAAAAGATATCACAGTGAGAACAGTTATGGCCATTCTAGTTGACAAGAGAGAACAAGCTGCAATTGAAGTTCAGAAACTCCTTACAGAATTCGGTTGCTATATCAAGACAAGACTCGGACTTCACGAGGGTGCAGGTGAATTCTGCTCCCCAGTTGGATTGATCATTCTCGAGCTTGTAGACGATGAAAGCAAGCATCAAGAACTTTGCGAGAGACTTAATGCAATTGAAGGTGTAACGGCAAAGTACATGAAACTGGAGATATAAGTCTTTTCATATCTATTTTACATCATTATGCCAGAGGTGAGAGCTATGCTCTCACCTTTTCAATTCTATAGCCATAACCACTTCCGACTTTCAAACCAAGACCAGTTATCATATTCCTTGTGCACTCAATGCAAGCTATATCGTCTTCAAACAAGCATATTTTTCCAGGGTAAAGTGAATAATTTGGTCGATATGGATTTGGTGTTAAATTTGGCATGATTACATTTGCACCGTACTTGAGTCCCAACTGCCTACCGAGTGGATGTATTGAACCAAGCGCCGTCGTTGCAGGGATATTCGCTGTTGGCACAACAATTCGAGCTAGTGCAACCATCTTCAACGTTGTCTGAAGGTCCCCGCCCTTTTCATTTGCAAGTGGCGTATCTGCATTTGGTATGAACGGCCCTATGCCAATCATATCTGCATCCAATTCTCTCAAAAATGCGAGATCCAACGCCAAATCGTGTGGCGTCTGACCAGGTAATCCTACCATACAACCTGCGCCCGTTTCATATCCTAATCTCTTCAGTTCTAACAGATGTGCCTTTCTGTTCTCAAAACTGTCGTGCGGATGGAGTTTTGCGTACAGTTCAGGTGATGCCGTTTCATGCCTCATGAGATACCTATCTGCACCTGCTTGCTTCCATATCTCGTACTCTTCAAAATTTCTCTCGCCTATACTCAGCGTGATTGCAAGATCAAACCTCTTGATTTCTCCTATCAAGTACGTTATATGTCTTGTCGTATAGTAGGGATCCTCACCTGATTGGAGCACAACCGTCTTTATACCCAATTTCGATATGAGCTCTGCTCTTTCTATTATGCTCTCTAGTGGCATGCGATATCTTTCGATGTTGTTATTCCCAGCCCTTAGACCACAGTAGAGACAATTTTGCGTACAGATATTTGAGAACTCTATAATCGCACGCATGTGTATCTCTTCACCAACGTAACGTCTCCTAATTTCATCTGCTGTGCGAAAGATCTCCTCGTCATGCTTGCTAGTGCTGAGAAGGTACGTGAGGTAATCTAAATCTGTATTTTGGATCTTTTCAACTTCTATCACGCACATCACCTCATGTCTTGTCAATCAGTTTCCTAAACGATATCATCAACTCATCTACCAATTCTCTATCAACGGTGTCGGTGACCTCCCTTTCAGTAAAGAGTACGTAATTCTCATCTTCGCATGAAACGAACGCCTCAGAATAATTCTCTGAACCTGCACGAGCAATGCAAGACATCCGCTTGCCAACCTTCTTGCAAATCCAGACCTTTGTATTCAACTTCTCTGCATATGGTTTTAAAAATTCGCTCAATTTCTCAAAATCTGACGTCTCTCTCACCATTATCTATCCTTCCCAAAAATTCTGTGACTTTATCTGCGTTATCGACACGTTGTAACTCTTCGGTGATTAACTTATTTCCCATCTCTCTTGTTTCTTCAGAGGCATAATCGTTGAGATACTCTCTAAGCGTGAACAATGCATTTGGCGTGCAGAATCTCTTCACAAAACCAGGTATCGCAAATTCCATAAAGTGCTCGCCCGTGCGTCCTGCCCTGTAACATGCCGTGCAGAACGATGGTATGTAACCTTCCTTTATCAAATCTTGGATGATTTCTTCCAAGCTACGATTGTCACCAAGTACGAATTGACTTTTCCTTATCTTCTCTGGGTCATCTTGGGAATACGAACCTATTCCAATACTTGAACCTCCATCTATCTGCGATATTCCCATCTTCAGTACTTCTCTTCTCAATTCTGCAGGTTCTCTTGCAGTCAATATCATACCTGTGTAAGGTACTGCAAGTCTAATGATTGCAACTAGTTTTTTAAACTCTTCGTCACTTACCTTGTAAGGAGGATTTTCCGTGATATCGCTACCCACTGCTGGTTCAATCCTTGGGAACGAAATCGTATGTGGACCAACGCCAAATCGTTGTTCAAGGTGAATGGTATGGTACAGAAGCCCCATCACTTCATATTTCCAATCGTACAGACCAAACAATGCACCGATACCAAGGTCATCTATACCACCAAGCATTGCCCTATCAAGTCCATACAACCTCCAGGCGTAATTCGATTTTGGCCCTCTTGGATGCAGCTTCTTGTACGTTGGATAGTGGTATGTCTCTTGGAATATCTGGTAGGTACCTATTCCTGCATCGTGGATAATTTTGTATCCTTCTATAGTCTGAGGTGCAGCGTTTACATTTACTCTTCTGATCTCGCCATGTCCAACTTTTGTGTTGTATATCACATTGATTGTCTCTGCTATATATTCTGGACTATAACGTGGATGCTCACCGTAGACAACTATCAATCTCTTGTGACCTTTGGAGACTAATGCCTTAACTTCATTTTCCAACTCTTCAGTTGTGAGTGTCTTTCTGTATATCTCCGGGTTTGAGGACCTAAAGCCGCAATATACGCAATCGTTAATACAATCATTCCCAATATACAGTGGTGCAAAGAGCACTATTCTATTCCCATAAATACGCTCTTTCAACGTTCTGGCAGCTTGGAATATCTCCTCAAGTAACTCTTTCTCTTCCACGTTGAGTAATGTTGCAACCTCAATAGGCTCAAGTCTATTCTTGTTCAACGACTTTTGCAAAATCTCTCTTACATATACAGGGTCTGGATTCTTAGTTTCCTCAAGCAATGTATTTATAACATCCTCTGGTATGAACGTTCTTTCTGTATCCAATTCCTTTATGAATGTAAACATAAACGTCCTCCTCTCGTATATATGAGAATTCAGTAATTTGGTTACTTACTTTACTGCAATACTCTTCACCTTCACGCCGTTAATTTTGCCAAGCTTACCTGTGAATGCGCCAAAAATGTCATTTGTCGTCTTAACAACCAAGAATATCACAGCGATATTTTCATCGGGAACAGGATACCCAACCCTCAACTTTATCACGTTTGAATAAACATGAAGAAGCTCATTGACATTCGAATATGCGTTCTCCCTGTCGACTATGATGATATCAACTGTATAGTACCTCTCAACATTCTCAACATTCTCTTGATTCTTTCGATTTTCTTGACTCTTCTCCACATCAAACACTCCCTTGTATGCTTATCTATGTAAATATGTAAACGAAGTAAACGAAAAGCCCCTTTCCAACCAAGGAAAGGGGCAATTATCTCCATCGTACAAAGCATGACAATAACGATCCACAAATACTAATTGGTCATGCCTTTGCGCTCCATTTCCTTGGTGTCAGAACAAATCCTCCACCTCAGAAAATGTAAAAGAAATTATTCACATGTCGATATTATTTTACCACGACTTTCAGTACATACAAGCTACCAAAAAAACAGATATGGCTTGCTATACGCAATTATATGCATCATATACCCATTTTTGCTCTATTTTTCACAATCTAATGAGGAGGATATAAGCACTAAAGATACAAAGATATAAGAAGAGCATGAATCAGAGAAAAAACAAGAATGCCCCGGTAGGACCGGGGCATCAATATATTTTATAGACAAGCGACTGAAGTGAATTAGTACGAGATTAATCTACTTTCTGTTCTACTTTTTTGGCTTTTCTGACGGCTCTTGACCTATCTACGTAGTTAGTATGCAGTAAATGGTGTGCCTTATGGCTGTTCGGCTTTTCCAAGAATTCATCATATAGCTTGATTACGTCGGGGTTCTCATGAGATCGTCTAAGTACACTTAGCTCGTCTATCGAGTAAATTGCGGCTGATCTCTTTTTGAGTATATCTGCATCAAGATTCTTCGGCTGTCCACCGCCACCGATACATCCGCCATAACAAGCCATTATCTCAACAAAGTCGTAATATCGTTTGCCTTCCTTTATTTCTCTAAGCAATTGCTTAACATTTGCCATTCCGTGTGCAACTGCCACTCTTATTTTCTTGCCTTTCAAATCGATTTCTGCTTCCCTAACGCCTTCGAGTCCCCTAACTTCATCAAAGACTAGCTTTGGAAGTTTCTCGCCCGTTACTACTTCGTAAGCGGTTCTAAGTGCTGCTTCCATAACACCACCAGTAACGCCGAAAAGTGCGGCAGCACCCGTTGATGCGCCAAGTGGGTTATCGTAATCTTCTTCAGGTAAATTGACAAATGCTATTTCCTTGAACCTTGCCATTTTTCCAAGTTCTCTTGTAGTCATGACATAGTCTGTGACTTTGATACCATCAACTAATTGTTGTGGTCTTGTTATTTCATCTTTCTTTGCCGTACATGGCATCACAGAGACCATTACTATATCTTCAGGTTTAACACCAATTTTCTGAGCAAAATATGTCTTTACAAGACTGCTCATCATCTGCTGTGGCGACTTTGCGGTTGACAGATTATCTCTCAGTTCTGGCCATTCTTTTTCCATCTCATTGACCCAACCTGGGCAACAGCTTGTAAACATTGGGAACTTCCCACCATTTTGGAGTCTGCCGATGAGTTCGTAACCCTCTTCCATAATTGTAAGGTCTGCTGCAAAATTCGTATCGAACACGTAATCAAACCCGAGTCTTCTTAGTGCTGCAACCATTTTCCCTGTGCTGACGCTACCTGGTTCCATCCCAAATTCCTCACCAATTGCAACCCTTACAGAAGGAGCAGTCTGGGCAACGTAAACCTTCCCTGGCTCTTTCTTATCGAGCATTCTGAGAACTTTTTTCCAATCCGGCGCCTCATATATCGCTCCAACTGGACACAGGTAAGAACACTGGCCACAGCTGATACAATCAGTTTCGTACACAGGAATTCCGAATTCTGTTTCGGGGACTGACTCATATCCTCTGTCAATCATCGAGTATATGTTCATACCTTGAATCTCGCTACAAACCCTCACACACCTCTGGCATTTGATACACTTTGACAGATTCCTGTTGATAGAAGGACTGCTGACGTCTATCTCTCTATCAAGGTCAACATTTACACCGAATATTGGCTGAATATCGTATATATGTACCAATTTCTGAAGCTCACATCTGCCATCTGCTTCACAGTACATACACTCATGAGGATGATTCGCCATGATAAGCGAAAGGTTGAACCTAACAGCATTCTCAACCCTGTCAGTGTTTGTTTTAATCCTCATTCCATCCGCGACTTTTGATGTACATGCTGGTTGAAGAGTCTTCATACCCTCAATTTCGACAACACACATTCTGCATGCCCCTATTGGTTCAAGCTCGGGGTGATGGCAAAGAGTTGGAACTTTAATACCATTCTCCCATGCAGCCTCTAAAACTGTCTTACCCTCTGCTACTTCGTAAGGTTTATCGTTGATGTAAATAGTTACCATCGGCCACCCACCTCCAAAGTTTAGAAAAATAATGCGATTGATTTATCCAACTACTATATTTTATTCTACCACATAGGCAAAAATTTCACAAGCAGAGAATAGAAAACTCTGAAGATTATTAAGAGCGATTAAGTTGGAAAATCACTTAATTTATGCGGATTTGTAGGTATAAGAGATTAATCGTTGACAAAGGACATTATAAATCTATATGCATCCACCTCTCCCATCATTCCGCAACCACTCTCTGATTCACTTTTCCATGCCCCTCTGTCGGCATGAGGAATTTCCCATCAATGCAAGTTCAATTCTTGCTTTCTCTCTATTCTTGAAGTCTCTCTGTTTTCTCGAAAGTTGTCCTTGAAGCTTTTCAGTTTCTTTTCGGCTTTAATAAGGTAACTCAGATATTCTACTTATACGTTGCAGTATCAGTGCTTATCGTTGCAAATGATAAAATGATAATACAAGAGAAATACTGAATGCTTATTTGTGTCAAGTTTCATATCCATCACGAATATTACCCAGTGAACTGACCTATTGTCAAGTACACTTTTAGCAATTCATCTCCACAATAAGAAGGTGGAGACTTCTCGCTGTACTTTGTTAAATCAATTATACTATATTCTTTTTGGTCAATCATCAAGTTTTCAGTTATCATTCCAAACCTCAAAACATTTGTAGCACTCATTAACTCTGCTTTCTTTTGTGCGATATATCAATTGTTATATGATATAATAAAATGAAGATTTCCTACAAAGGAATGGTGAAAAATGGGCGACGTAGTATTTCTAAGAGATAATTCATTAGAACAACTGAAACAGTGCAAATTATTTATCTTGGATATAGACGGTACGTTCTATCTGAGTGGTAAGCCGTTTGATGGATCGAAGAAATTCGTTGACACGCTTGACTCGCAAGGTAAGAAATTGGTCTTTCTTACCAACAATTCCAACAGAACGATCGAAAGCTATATCGAAGAGTTCTCCAAATTCGGTTTTAACCTATCAAATGATCAAATCCTCACAGCAGGTGTAGCGACAGCTCAATATCTCTTCGAAGAATTTGGAAAGAAAAGAGTATACATAGTTGGAACAGATGATATAAAGACAGAATTTGCAAGAGCAGGACATGTTGTAGTAGAAGATGATCCAGAGATCGTAGTGGTCACATTCGACAAAACTCTGACATATGAAAAACTGAAAAAGGCAACCCTATTTGTTTCGAGAGGAGCGATTTTTGTTGTAACTAACCCTGATCTAAATTGTCCATCGTCAGAGGGCCCGCTCCCCGATTCTGGTGCTATTGCTTCGGTTATTAGAAAAGCAACGGGGCTTTACCCAAACATCGTATTTGGCAAGCCCCAGCCAAGATTAATAGAGATAGTCATGAAACAAAACAACATAAAGCCTGCAGAGACATGTATGATAGGCGATCGGCTATATACAGACATATTGGCAGGTATCCAAGCTGGTGTATTAACTGTATTAGTTCTAACTGGTGAAGCTACAAAGGAAGAAATCAAGAGAAGTCCAATAAAGCCAGATATAATAGCGCAAGACATTGGGGAGATAGCAGAACTCTTAAAAAATGAACTGTAGTTATAGTAATTATATCCAGTAGCTGTACAACAATCAAAGGAATGATTGAATGATAAAATATGCACTTAGAGGTAAACCAACCGAGAAATTGGTAGAATTAGCGCAAAGTGGATTAGCAGAAGCAATGGATTTGATAGTCGAAAAATTCTATCCCATGGTTGTGAAGATTGCTTCACAATTTTATGCCCCTTGGGCAGAGTTTGACGACATAGTACAGAATGGTCTGATAGGTTTGATAAAAGCCGTGTTCTACTTTGAATCAGGCAAGAGTTCTTTTTCTACCTTTGCATGGCGAAGTATAGAATCAGAAATAAAAACATTTATAACCTACCAGAATAGAAAGAAAAACAAAATGCTCTCTGAATCAACAAGTATGGACTCCATTTTCGACAATGTTGACGATGAACAAATCGATTATTTTGTTGCAGATGAAGATGTCAACACAAATGTCGTTAGAAAGACTATATTGAGTATAGTACACGAAGAAATACTCGAGAATCTGAAAGGCGAAGAGATACAGATATTTGAACTATGGTTAGACGGATACAGTTACAAGGAAATAGAAAAGAAAGTATGTGTCAATTTTAAGAAAGTAGACAACACAATTCAGAAAGTGAAGAAGATAGTTAGAAGCAAATTAAGCTCCTCTTTAATGCCATTTCTAGAAAGCTGATGCTGTGGGTTTGTACGTAAAAATTGGAGGGATGATTTTTGCAAGCAGATTTGAGCGTGAAATCTATTGATGACATAGACTATGAAGAACTCTTGAAAAATGGGAAAAGCGTTTTTTTATTTGATTTTGATAACACGATTAGTGTGTGGAAGTCAAGAACAATCCCAGAGAATGTCAAGAAAATATTTCAGTATCTCAAATCCAACAATGCGCAGATCTTCATCATCACAAACGGGAAGCAACGTGAGATGAACGAAAATATAGGTGTGCCGATAATCTGGAGGTCATTAAAGCCTCTAACATTCAAGGTCAAGCGAAACATTGGTAGACACATCAAAGATAAAGACAAAGTAGTAGTCATAGGCGATCAGATGTTTACGGACATACTGTTTGGCAAATTTCTTAAAGTGTACACAATCAAAGTTGAGCCAATTGACACAAGCAAAGAATTCATCTCTACTAGATTTCTGCGGGTGATTGAAAAGATATTCAACGTAAAACAGAATTAAATTGCTGGACAAAAGTCCAGGAGGAGGTGAGTCAATGAAAAAGATACTTGCCGTCTTATTAACTCTTCTATTAATATCAGCAGTTTTTGGTAGTACAACGGACATGCGCATTTCAAGTATAAGACCCCAGCATGACGACGGATTCTTTGTGGAATTCTCTTCAGTAGGATATTCATTCGCAAATCAGGAAATTACTTCTCAACCACTTTTGGACATATTGGGCATGTTCAACTTAGGTTTTAGGTATTACATCACAAATAACACATTATTAAGTGCCGAAGGCTATCTCATAGACCCGCAATTTGTTCCAACTATCTACGCTGGAGAAGAAAGATATGAACCGTCGTATTACGTTTTGCTCGGCAGGGCATACTTCCATGGGGACTATCCAATTTCTAACTTCTCCATAAAGCCACACGTTGAAGTATTAGGTGGTGGAGCGATTGTGAATCCAGCCTACGCTGTAGGCACCATAGGCAAAGCAGCATTGACAGGGTCATTCGCAGTTACGAAAAATATAGAACTCTTTGCACGAGTTGAAGGTGGAATGCTGATAGATGTATTGAGTACTTCAACGGATACATCCCTTCAGGATGCAATAAATCAGGCTCGTCAAGAAACAGCCTATGCAGTTACAAACGTTGGACTTACTTGGTATTACGACAACTATTCGGGTATAGAAATAGGGTATAGATACTTTTTGATGAATAGAGACAGCCCACTCACATATTTTCAAGGCTTCTCGTATACAGACTATGTTTTCAACTACTTTAAGCTAATAAACGATAGCCTGACGACGGACGAAAAAATCAATATACCATTCATCACAACGGACTATTATATAACTTTCTCTGTCAAGTTTTAGAGCAACCTTTCTTAAAAACACAAATCCTCACTTTTGCAACCTTCAAGTGATGATTTGTTATATAACAAAATTAACAAAATGTGCTCTTCGAGGGGATGAATGTAAACATGAAACTTCATTTGAAATTTGCACTATTACTGTTATTTGGTATTTGTTCAATATCTCTTAGTGACTCTGCATCTGAAAAGTATACAGGATACATCGATGCAACACTCACAGTTGATGGCATCGAGCGGACGTATTGTATGTATGTTCCAGACATTCCAGCCGTACATAACAGAGAACCCCTGCCCTTGCTTATAGCCCTTCATGGTGCAGGTGGTACGGCAAAGGGAATGGAAGAAAACGTCACACTTGGAAAGTTCGATGAACTTGCATACAAAGAAGGTTTCATAGTAGTATATCCAGATGGTGTGCAAAAACAATGGAACGATGGCAAAAACGACACGAACACATCAAAGGATGGCGTGGACGATGTAGAATTTATATCAATGCTCATTGACGAGGTGGCTAAGGTTTACAGCATCGACGATCGCAGGATATACGTCACAGGTTTGTCAAACGGTGGTATGATGGCCTTTCGACTTGCATGTGAACTATCTGATCGAATAACTGCCATAGCGGCTGTTGCTGCATTGATGCCAGAAAACCTTGCCTCTACCATTCCGACCGACAAAGTCTCGGTGCTTCTAATACACGGAACTGATGACCCTTTAGTGCCATGGGATGGTGGAAACGTGCATCTTTTCTCCATAAGTGGTGGAAGAGTGTTATCCGTTGCTCAGACAGTGGAATTTTGGGTGAATCACAATGGTTGCTCGTTACAGATACCAAAAACGTATCTGCCCGATGTTGATGAAACGGACGAAACGCGCGTTTGGAAGGAAGAATATACAAATGTGCAAGATGGTGCGAGAGTAGTGCTTTACGGCATCGATGGTGGTGGACATTCGTGGCCGGGTGGTATCGTAAACCTCCCGATGTGGATCATTGGAAGGACGAATAACGATATAAACGCATGTGACCTAATATGGACATTCTTCAAAAGTGTGAAGAAATAAGAAAGAGTTTCACAACTCGAATCTATTAACAAGCCAACCGATGAATTTGGTAAAGATAAGATCATAAACGTAGAAAAAGGCCTGAGTACCAATTACAACCAATGCAAAATACTTTATAACCACCTGATCAAAGATCAGAAACTTTGATATGAGGTATACAGCCAAAAGAGATAGGTCGAAATAGAGGAACTTAAAAAACCAATGAAATTTCGTCTTGCTCTCTATCAGCGCCTTTATCACAGGATAGAACGACATTGGCATAAAAAGTAGTGCGTACACCTTATCCGGAATCAGCAAGAATGCAAGTAAATCCGTTGCAAAGGCGACTAAGATACCAGTTGAGATATTTGAAACTATCACAGGAATTGCAAGCATAAAGGTTGCCAGTGCCAAAAACGTGACCCTTGCTCTGATAAGAAGACCTATATACAACGAGACTATAACAAGTGCAGCTACCATGCCACTATATGCAATCCTCTTAGCTCGGTCCACATTATCTCCCTTCCAATCACTTCAAATGCACGAGATGCAATCACTACCAAAACATTCACAACATGCATCGGTACAAGCCAAACACGCACACGCAGTGCAACAATCAGTACAAAAGTTACGATCTGTTGAATCCTCTGGCGCATTGTAATACCTTCTATTTGCAGCCCTATAACTACTGTTAATTTGACTAAGTGCATCTTTGTACTCTTGATTGTAAGGATCCATATCTGCAGCCTTTTGTATATATCCATACCCTTCCGAATAGTTACCCCTATTTATCAAAACAACCCCCATTAGGAAATACCATTCGGCATTCCTTGTCCCTATCCTATTAAGTTCCTGTTCAGCCAACGCAAAATTTTGAATGTTTATATACCCTCTGATCCTCTGAAACTCTGGATCATATCCGCCATATGTACTTGACGAATCACTGTAATTGCTCCGTTGCTTGTCATAGTTAGCCATTATATATTCATATGCATCATTGATCTCGGCCAATTTTTCATCAGCGAGATCTTTTAAAGGATTATCTCGGTATCTATCTGGATGATACTTCTTTACAAGTTCTTTATATGCTTTCTTTATATCTTCTATCGATGCGTTCCTGTCTACACCTAGCACCTCGTACGGATCTCTTTTCACTGACGCTCTCTCCCTCCAAAAGTCTTTCGGTCTTATCGGCAAGTGACACATATATGATATTATCCAATATACCCTTGTTCTTCTTGATATCCAAAAGTTCGTACGCCTTTGTTATATTCTCAAGGTAACTATAAAGCATGAACCTTACATTATCGACAATTCTTTCTCTAAACTCATCAATTTTCTCACCATCGTATCCAAACGCATACCTCATCGGATTATATTTATCCTTCTTGACATCGTCTGCCAGGTCATCGAACGCATCGACTACATATATCCACCTTCCCAAATTATATCCTATAAACCTTAAAATTTCACCAGATTTGCCATCTAATATATTGAAAATCTCCTCTGTAACTTTTCCAAACAGATGGCTCATCTTGTCTATATCACCGGATTTTTCACGTTCCAAAGATGATATCTCAGCCAAATTCTTGTCGATTGCTTCAACCTTCTCTTTGAAATCTTTGCTATTCTTCAATCTCAGAATCTTTGAAGCCACTAAAGCAAACACATTTCTCTCATCGTTATAATCATCCAACAGTTTTCTATTCGTTAATAGTATATTCATTTCTGCAGCATAGTCTATGCACGGATTTTCAAAATAACTCACTTTTCCTAGATTGTAGATGCAGAATCGTCTCTTAGGCATGTTCGAATCATACTCTATCGAAGACAAAAAAAGTGCCAAGAAGGTCAAATCATAATTTAGCACATACTTCGATGGATAATTCAATTTTCCCAAAGCAGTACAGACGCCACAATAATAACCTCTAAAAACATTATACTCCTTTATCTTCAACTCCGATTTTAAAGGAGTCACATAACCAAATATACAACCACGTCCCTTCAAACTACTTAAAAAGTTCAAAGCTTAGAGCTTCGCAAAATAATCTCTGATCTTCAGCGCCATCAACTTACGCCGTTTTTCGAGAAAACCTTTGTAGTTTTCACCATCTGTGTTGAATATTTCTTCTGGAATGCAGTGGGTTTCTAAATTCTCTATGAGTTCTTCCTCGGATTTTATACCACCGTACTTCAAATTCCCAGTTCTGCATTGCTCAAGCAGCTCGTTCAAATAAATCGAAGGTGGCTTCGAACCAATTGCAATGTTTATCTCAGTCTGTGTCATCACGTAGTTTGCTATCTGATTGTAATCTCCGGAGTTGTAGCCAAGCTTTTTCAGATACTCCTTCGGAAATATATGGTGCACGTCACCCCTAAGTTCGATAAGGTCTTTCACAGTTACATCTCTTGACAAAAATCCCTTATCGTTGTTCTTAACCTGCGCTGCGAGAAACACGTGGAACACTGGGTTGTTTATATTTGATTTATTCATTTGCCTTGGAAGTGTCTGTTCCCAGAAACCCTCCGACATTTCTGCGGTTATCGTATCATCGATGTATTTTCTCGCTCCTTCCTCGTATATCCTCTTCACGTCGTAATCAAATGTGGATTCGGTTGGTCCTGAATACCGGTTTGTAATCAGAGAAAAGACAAACCATTTTCTAACAAGCGACTCTATCTCAGCTTGATTCATATTCAATTCTCTCATCAACAAATACAACACGTAAGAAAAATTCAACGTATTTTGAGAACTTATCAACGATGAGTTTATAAATCCTGCTGATCTGATGATCATGACGAATCTTTTGAAATTCGTCTCGTTGATGAACTCTCTAACGCCTTCATCCAACTTCTTGAATGACTCTTCGGCTATTCTTTCTTCGTATTCTTCCGTTTCAAAATTCCTTCCAGAAAGCAAAGCAACCAAATGCTGAAGCCTGCCACGTTTAAATTTGTACGTGAACGCAACTCTAAGCATATCGGCATAGCTTGGATCATATGTGTCATCTATCTCATCTTTAAGCCATGACATCTCTTGAAAATAATCCGTTTGTACGAACTCTTTATCCGTACTCTTGAGCTGCCTATAGAACAATGGATCGACAGCCAGGCGGCAGAAATAGTCTATTGCCTTGCGTAGGATATTCCCATTGTACTTCTCGTCTGCAGTGATCTTCGACATAGCAAAATCGGCTTGATTGAGTACAACACCTTGCGAATTGATCCTTATAAATATCTCCGTCACGGTATCGATATCCAAATCGGCATTCAACTCGATCAAACCGATGTAGTTGTTCACTATCCCCTTTAACATCTCCATGTTCTTGAAGATGTCTGTTCTGTTCACATCAGGATTCTGCAAACAATATTCTTCGATGAATTCAAGCAGTGAAAATTCAGGCTTGAACACCTCGGCTATATCTGAAATCCATTTTTTATCCTTTCGAATGGCTGCATCTGCAACTTCGAATACTTGAGTTATAGGATTGAACGAAATATATATCCTTCCGGTTCTGTAGTTATTATCTATAACCTCTCTCCCTAAAAATGCTGTCATAATGGCAGTAACACGCTGCTGGCCATCTATCAGTATCCTTTTACCAGTCGAAATTGTCCCATCTTTCAAACGCACGTTTGGATTTCGCCAAGTGATAAGATACCCAACTGGATAACCCCGATACAGAGAATCAACAAAGTCCCTCACCTTCTTGGCATTCCAAACAAACGGTCGCTGAATCTCCGGAATAGCAATCTCTCCAGATTCTATCCAACTGATTATTGTTTGAACAGAATACTGATTCACAGAATATTTTTGGATAGCCATACTTTAACCTCCCAGATATATGATAACTCATTCCGAATTCTTTTCAATTATCTTTATTTCTTCGTCAGTCAAATTGTACAATTGATACACCAATTGATCAATTTCGCATTCGTATCGTGAGGTGCCTCTTACTGCATCCTGCTGCTTGATTGAAATGATCGTATTTACCAAGTCTTCTATCTGCTCTACGATCAGTTCGTTAGACGGAGTGATAACTGGAATAGGCATGATTTCAACGTATTGATTCGATAACCTAAGGCCTGTGAAACCATATTTATGGACGATCCTTTTTACATAGAACTGAATGGTACTAGAGTTCAAGACTGCCATTAGATATTTCATATTCTGCTGTGATACGAAAAATGCCATGCTATCTAGAATGTATATTCCGCTATCGACTAGACAAAATGTTGGCTCTTGAGTTATTCTTTGCCACACTACTTTTTCCTTTTCAAATTCATCATAGTATAAGCAACTGCGTAATTCCCACCAGTAATTACCATGATCATCACGCCTTTTGGCCTCTGCTTCAAAACTTCTGAGATAGTTCATCAGAGATGGAAAGACCCTATTAATGAATGTCTCTGGCTCTTCACTCCCTTTGTTCTTGTTTGTCCAGCCTGTAGGGATGACTATTACCCACGATCCTGTCCATTCGTAGTAGTAACGCCTCACATCACGTCCTCTCAAAATAGGTTTTATAACCTCTTCTGTCCTGTGACGTTCTTCTCCATCCTTACAGTTCCTCAATATCTCTTCTCGTTTTGCGCTGTCTATAATAAATGCTTCATTGAGGCCAGTTAATATTCCACGATATATTCGTACATTCCAATCTTTTAATTGCCTCCCATTCCACTCGATTTTCTCTTTCAATCTGTGTTCTGCATCATCACCGATGAACCAAGTATTATTATCCAATTTACTAAGTATCACTCCATCGTTCTTCAATATCTCAGATATATCGACGTGGTTCTTTCTGCCATCCACAATTGTCACTGCCTTGGTACGATGTTCATTTTCGGATTTTTGCACAACGATGATACACGTATCAACACTTGCACTATCAAAAACCTTAGGTCCCAAATCTATGAGCACTTTCGGATTGTATTTTGCAAGAAAACCACGCAGTTTTTCACCATACCCAGCACGCATCCATTTATTCGAAGTAATGTATGCCAAATGACCCTTATCTTTTAGTATCTTCATTCCGCGTTCGAAGAACAAACAATATATATCGCCCGTCCTATCAAATAACTCATATCCTTCACCTTTATACAAGTCAGCGTACTTTTTCCCATCAGCAGCCTTCTGCAACTGGATATAAGGCGGATTACCAATCACAATATCGAATCCACCCTTTTGATGAAAGACCTCCGAGAAATACACTCCAAAATCGAACTCCCTACGACCATTGGTAATTTGATATATCAACTTTTCAATCTCTAATTTGTATTCTTGCTTTTTGGACAAATCTATTTCATTGAAATACAGATATTTCAACTCTTCAAGCTCCTCAAATAGTCCCATGTTAAACAAATTTTTCTCGACACTCAACAATGCATCGCCACGTACTATCCTGTAATCGAGATTTGGAAGTGGTTCTATCTTGTCAGCACCATCTTCATCAACTGTCATATAAAGCCAAGCCCTTAACTTACATATCTCAACTGCACCTGGGTCTACATCGACACCATATATCGAGTTCTCTATAATATATCGCTTCAAATCGTATTGCCTGACATGCTTCTTTGTATACATCGAAAGTAACTTTCTCAGCATTACAATCTCGTGAATCATCCCTATAAGAAAAGCACCTGAACCCACTGCAGGGTCACAAATCCGCACATCTGCAAGCAACTCATCAATCTTCTCTGCGTTTTCAACTACGATTTCAGAAACTTCCACTCTACATTTAACATCTTCCTGTACTCCTTCAATCAACTCAACTAATGCTCTATCTTGCACATCAACCGTTTGGATGAATTCTCCACGCCTAACTAACGTCTCAATTGCTTCCTTCAAACCTTCCGTACTTGGCAAAAGTGCAGATAACTCCGATTCTAAATACCCTATCAAACTCTCTTGACACATATAGCGTACAATATCTCTACTTGTATAGTACACACCGTACTCCTTGTTAAAATCTCGTTCCTTCTTCAATTCCAACATCTTAACGTATTCATCGAAATTCTCTTGTCTAATTGCATTAAGTTTTTCATATATCTTCCCGAGTAATTCAGGGTCCAATGCAACCTCTTTTTCAAATGGTTCTTCCTCACTGACTGTGAAAGCATATCTATCGAACACATCTATTATTCCATTCTTATCAGCACTAGAAAATAACTCATTTGGCAGCAGAATATCCTTATGCTGCCAATCGTAATCATTCATTGGCTCGAAGAGTCCACCATTGAGAAATGGAATCTTGCAACCAAATCTAACGTAATAATCACCTTCGGATCGTCTATCACTCCTCAGTGCCTCGTAGAAAAAGGGCTCAAGGACATCGTTATAGAAATTAACATAACCACAAAACCTGCGCTCATACAGCTGTCTCAAAAAATTTCTTGGCCCAGTTCCCCAAGACTGACCTTTTTCAACTCCAAACCAGCCCTTCTTCTGCAAAAAATACAGAAACGTAATCTGACCAAGTAACTTCTTGGCAAAATCAACCGTTGTTATATCTTTCTTTGCGAATTCACTCCTTACATTTTCATCGTTCTCTACAGTTCTATCTAGCTCAATCTTCGTTCGCACAAAAAGGTCCCTATATTCTTCGAAGAACCCTTTTGCCATTGTCTCAACATTGAACGCCTCTTTCAAATCAGAGAGTGTTAATCTCCCATTCTCATCTTTCAATAACGGCAATATCCTATTTTGCACTGCACTAATGCACTCATTTGGCCCAACAAGGAATGACCAGCGAATTGCATTCTCAACTTTTCCATTTTCATTATCATTTTCAACATTGCGACTTGACGTGACAAACGAAAAGCGCCAATCGTCCATGCATTCAGGCACAAAGGCAACAACTGCTCCATCTCTCAACAAATTGCCACCATATCTTCCCGCCAAATAACATGCGACAAAATTACGTTCCATCGCTTTAG
>Ga0209409_1001805_pt1 | contig 17465 bp, 17 predicted proteins | sample AD_JPNMR1_MetaG_FD_184424 | JGI IMG/M metagenome (GOLD analysis project Ga0209409, IMG submission 184424) | Active sludge microbial communities of municipal wastewater-treating anaerobic digesters from Japan - AD_JPNMR1_MetaG (SPAdes) (version 2) | ecosystem: Engineered > Bioreactor > Anaerobic...
AAAATATCATTGCCCAGATGGAAAAGAACGTTGAACTGGCAAAAAACATTGGTGCTGGCACTGAAGAACAAAAAGCTGCAATTGAAACAAGCGCAAAGGCCATTGAACATATGAATGAAGTTGTTGCTCAAATGGTTGATGAGATACAGCAGCTGGCACACACTTCCCGAAGTATTTTGGATAATGCAACAGCGCTTTTAGAAAAATCGCGGGGCGATAGTTCATTGGATACTATATAACATAACGTAACGAAAGAACCATCAAATAATGCAACATGCCAATACTACATATTGTATATTCTGTGACTTTGATGGCACGATAACCACCGTTGAGACATTTGTTGGTATGTGTAAAACCTTTGCTCCAGGTTTATTTGATGAAATTGGCAAAAAGATGTGGAATAAGGAGCTTACCATCAGGCAGGGTGTGCGACAGCTACTTGAATCGTTGCCCTCTTCATTATATTCAGACATGCTTGCTTATATTGATGATAAAGAAATACGGCCAGGATTTGAGGAGTTTCTGGAATATTGCAATAACAGATCAATCCCTGTTATTATCATATCAGGCGGATTGTACGATAGTGTGGTCCGAAAATTAGGCAATTTGAAAAATAAGGTTACGGCAATCTATGCAGCAAAAATTGATGCTAGCGGTAAATATCTCAAAGTGTATTCTGATTATGAGCATGAAGGTGAGTTGGTGGCAAAGGCTAACATTATGAGTAACTATCGCCACACATGTAAAATAGCCATAGGCGATGGACCAACCGATATTGAGATGGCAAAGTATGCTGATATTGTGTTTGCCAGGGGTCTTTTGAAAAAGTTTTTGCCTGAAGATAAAGAATACTATGAATGGGATGATTTTTTTGATGTTATGGATACACTGTCAATTATCATTGAACAGAAAAATTTTAATTGACTATTGTATAAATACAATGTAAGTACTCTATGACCATCAACTATATGTAATAAAAAAATTACCATAACGCAAGGAGGTTAAACATGCGTAAAAGTGTAGTAGTTGTTATAGCATTACTGGTTGCTGTTTGCATGATGTCTGATGTTTTTTCGCTGAGTCTTGGAGGAAAAGATCTGGTGAAGAAAGGTACTGGCAAAAGAACAAAGGGGATTTTAGGTACAGTGTATTATGCAACATTGTGGGTACCTGAAAGCCTTAAAACAGCCGATGCAAAGGCAATAGTAGAAGCTGATGAGCCAATGGCTGTTGTGCTGGTGATTGACTCTGTGCTTCTTAATAAAGAAAGATTCCTTGAAGCTACAAAAGAGGGTTTTGCACAGGCTGCATCAAGTGGATATGCAACTGCCAAACAGGACGCTTTCTTAAAACTTTTTGATGCTGTTGAATTCAAAAAAGGTGATGTGATTCAATTGGGATATGCTCCAAAAACAGGAATTACAGCAGTATTTACTGCGTCTGCAACAAAGAAAACAACCACATTGGGTTCTGTTGCCGGGCTTGATCTTAAGAAAGCATTATTTGCAATATGGCTTGGACCAAAGCCTGTACAGGAAAGCCTGAAGAAAGCAATGTTGGGTATGTAATTATTTTAATGCGTGTATACTCTGCTATGCAAGTGGGGTATACACGTATTATCAAAGATCAAAGGGTCAGAGCAAAAGCTCACCACGGCAATAAGCACACAGACGTTCAATACATTGTTCCAATGTGTTACCTAACTCTAAAAAGTATTGATGGAGTGTAATCTTTACAGTAGGGCGATAGTTCCTGTCAAAGTAAGCCCTTGACCCACCAAAGTAGCTTTCAAAAGGACTTTTCACCTTGCCTGCACGCACCGGATTGTTGGCAAAATACCAGAGTAAGTTGAATAAATACATACGAGGATTGTCCGCAAACTCTACAATGCTGTCTTTAAAACGTTCATTCCATACAGGACCGGTTCGCTGCATCATGCGATTAAACCGTTGTGCAAACCGGGATTTTATATACTGCACAATACGGGATATGGAAGCACCACCTTCCACAGTACGAATAAGCAGATGAATGTGATTATCCATAATCTGATAGTTGATGAGTTCAAAGGAATATTTTTCCAGAGCCAGTGTAATGCAGTATTCAAACAGTGCTTTGATAGAGTCTTCTTCCATCATGTTTCTGCATTCAATGATACGGCTGGTGACATGGTAGGTAATGTTCGGTGCAATGAAACGTAGTTTACGCATGGTAATTCCTCCCGGAGTTAAATATGGTAAAAAAACCCTTTTGTGTATATACAACGCATGCAGGCAAAAAATAGTGCAGGAAGTGATAAAAATTTTTCAGAATAATAGGGAAAAATTTAAAACTCAGTGTCAGAGCATATCTTAAAGGATATATGGTGTCAGAGCAATAGTGGTTGTCACACGGGAAGAGACGTTCATTGCAACATCATCACGGCAATATGCAAACTCCGTGTAAGAAGGTGCACTGGCATACAGTGTCAGAGCAAAAAAAGAAAAGAAGCAAGAAAAAATGGAAAGGTTTAATCATCGGTAACTATCGCCCATGGGTGACAGAGCCATTCTGCATAGTAAATTTTATTATTATAAATGAATTAAAAATTAGGTGAAATGCTTGACAAAAATTTATGTATAAGTTAATGGTTATTCATTAACTTATACATAATATTTTAGCTGATTTTATTGGAGGCATTATGGGTGTCAGAGCAATTAAAAAAGTAACTGTTATTGGCTCAGGTGCTATGGGTAGTGGTATTGCTGAAGTACACATCGTTAATGGATTTAACACAGTAATGGTTGATATCAACAATGATTTGTTACAGAAGGCCAAAGAAAAAATTAAGTCAAACCTTTCTTTTCTGGTTAATAAACAGAAGATGACACAAGTAGCTATGGATGAAGCAATGGCAAGGCTTGCTACTTCTACTGATATTACATCGTCAGTGAAGGATGCTGATTGCATTATTGAAGCAGTGCCAGAGCTCATGGATTTAAAGAAAAAAATATTCAAAACAGTATCTGATGCAGCCAGGACGGATGCAATTATTGCCAGTAATACTTCTTCGCTGAGTATTAGCGAATTGGCTGAAACGGTGTCAGAGCCTTCACGATTTGCTGGTTTCCATTTCTTTAACCCTGTTAATAGAATGCGCTTAGTTGAGGTTATTTATGGTCAGAAGACATCAGATGAAGTCATCGATACACTCATGGATTTAGGTGAAAAGTTGGGTAAAGTGGCTATTAAGGTTTTACGTGATAGGCCTGGATTTATTGTAAACAGGATAAATGCTCCGCTACAAACTTTGTGGAGTGCAATTCTGGATGAAGGAAAAATTTCTCCAGCAAGTATTGACACTGTAATGAAAAATCACGGAGCAAAGATGGGCCCTTTTGAGCTTATGGATTTTGTTGGTCTGGATGTTATTTATAATGTTATGCAATATTATAAAACAACACTGTCACCTGAATGGGAGCCAGGAAAATTTATAACTGAATGTGTAAAGAAAAACGAATTGGGCATGAAAACCGGCAAGGGCATTTATGTATGGGAAGGCGGTAAAGCAATTATTGATTCATCAATAGTAACAGACATCATAAAGCCAATTGACCCATTAGCTGTTCAGCTTAATGAAGCTGTCCGTGTTCTTAAGGAAAAAGTAGCTGCAAGTGCTGAAGATATTGATAAAGGGCAGGAAGCTGGCATGAATCAGCCAGGGCCGTTCAAAACAGCAATGAGTATTGATAATAAGCTTTTAGCTGAACGGCTGAACTGGATGAGTAAAACATATAATCTGACATATCTTAAACCTGAACCTGAAATACTGGATGGTAGCTTTAAATCATTTATGAGATAGAGGGAAGGTATGAGTAAGAACGAATGCATTATCACTGAAGTGAAAGATTCAGTTGGGCTTGTGTATATTGATAGAACTGAAGTCATGAATGCTCTTAATAGAACGTTAATTGTGGAGTTAGGTAACAAGATTAAGGATATGTGTGCTGATGCTGGTGTCAGAGCCATCATCATTTCTGGTAAAGGCGATCACTTTGCAGCAGGTGCTGATATTGGTGAAATGGCACAGCAAAACCCCCACCAGGCATTGGCTTTCAGTTTTAATGATGTGTATACCATGATTGAACAACTTCCTGTTCCCACGTGTGCTGCCATTAAAGGATATGCGCTGGGTGGGGGTCTGGAATTGGCATTAGCATGTGATTTCAGAATTTGCCATACATCAGCAAAGTTAGGCCTTCCCGAAATAAAGCTTGGCATTATTCCTGGAGCTGGCGGTACACAACGGCTTCCACGTCTTATTGGTTTGAGCCGTGCAAAAGAAATAATCTTTAGCGGTGAATTTATCACAGCAGAAAAAGCTTACCAGTGGGGATTGTGTGATCGTTTAACGGATAATGATCCAGTACTTGAGGCAGTAAGCTTCCTCAGTACTATTATCAAACGTCCTTCTTTAGCATTACAGGCAGCAAAAAAATCAATAATGTTTGGTCTGGATAGCTCTTTGAAAGAAGGGCTTGAATATGAAGCATTATCGTTTGGTATTTTATTCTCCACCCATGATCAGAAAGAAGGAATGAAAGCTTTTATAGAAAAACGCAAACCCAATTTTAAGGGATGTTAGGAGGCGTTATATGGATAATAAAGATGTTGTTATAGTTTCTGCATGCAGACTTGCGATAGGAAAGTTTGGAGGTATGTATGCTAATACCAGTGCACTGGAGTTAACAATTCCTGTTATGCAGGCGCTCGTTCAACGTTCAGGAATAGATCCCGAGCTAATTGATGATTGTATCTGGGGTTGTAATTACCAGAGGACTAATGGTGAAAATAATTTAGCCCGTGTTGCGCTCGTAAAAGCAGGTCTTCCTATTACTGTGCCTGGTATTACTGTTCATAGAAATTGTACCTCTTCAATGTCTTCGGTGCAATTGGGATATTATCAAATAAAAGCTGGGGAAGCCGATTGCATAATTGCAGGTGGCACTGATAGTATGAGTAATGCACAATACACTATTGATAAAATGCGGTATGGAACTCGTATAGGACATACTGAAATACGTGATTCAATGTGGGATTCGCTTACAAATTTAGGTATTGGTCCTGCAATGGGCATAACCGCTGAGAATTTAGCTACAAAATATAATATTTCTCGTAAGGAGCAGGATGAATTAGCATTGCTATCTCATAAAAGAGCTATTGCGGCAATTGATAAGGGATATTTTAAAAAGGAGATAGTTCCTGTTGAAGTCAAAGGACAAAAGGGAACAATCATTGCAGATACTGATGAACATCCACGCCGCGATGTTACCATAGAAAAACTGGCAGCATTAAAACCAGCGTTTAAAGATGATGGAACTGTCACAGCAGGGAATGCTTCAGGCATAAATGATGGTGCTGCTGGTGTTATTTTGATGTCAGCAAAAAAGGCCAGAGAAGTAAAGGCCCCCATTATAGGAAGGATTATATCAACAGCAACGGCAGGAGTTGATCCTGATATTATGGGTATTGGTCCAGTTCCAGCAAGCAGGAAAGCACTGGAAAAAGCAAGACTAACGTTAAAGGACATACAGCTTGTTGAAATAAATGAAGCGTTTGCTGCACAGTACCTGGCCTGCGAAAAAGAACTGGGCTTAAACAGGGAAATTACAAATGTAAACGGTAGCGGTATTTCATTAGGCCATCCTGTTGGTGCTACAGGCGTACGACTTATAGTAACACTTCTACATGAAATGAAACGGAGAAATGTCCAGTATGGCCTTGCAACTCTCTGTGCAGGTGGTGGTATGGGGACAGCTGTTGTTATAGAACATATATAAAGCACAAAGGGGGAATCGGTATGCGACCAAATCTTTTAGTAGATTCACGTGACGTTAGATTTGTTTTATTTGAAATGTTTGATCTTGTATCACTATCAGAATATGAACCATATAAAGAATTTGATAGACAGACATATGAAGCTGTCCTTGATCTGGCAGAACAAATTGCCATGGAAGAGGTTTACCCTGCCAATACTATAGCTGACAAACAAGGGGTAACGTTTAATCCCGATACTCACACTGTTACTGTGCCTGAAGTATTTAAACAGGCAATGAAAGTATTTAACGAAGCTGGATTCACAGGACTTGTGCAGCCAATTTCTTGTGGTGGTATGGGTATGCCTGAGATGATGTATCGATCAGCACTTGAGTATTTTCTAGCCGCAAGTATTTCATTTACCATTTATATTACACTGTCAAACGGTGCAACCAATCTGGTGCGCATATTTGGTAATGAAGAACAAAAACAATTGTATCTTCAGAATATGGTAACTGGTAGGTGGGGTGGTACCATGTGTTTAACTGAGCCACAAGCAGGTTCAGATGTTGGAGCTATTAAAACAAAAGCATACAGGCAACCAGATGGAACATATAAAATAAAAGGACAGAAGATATTTATTTCATCTGGTGAAAACGATTTGTATGAAAATATAATACACATGGTTCTTGCTCGTATTGATGGTGATCCAGAAGGGACAAAAGGATTGTCCCTATTTCTTGTTCCAAAGATTCTGGTACATAGCGATGGTTCGTTGGGTAATCGCAATGACGTCATATGCACTGGTGTGGAACATAAGATGGGTATTAAAGCTTCAGCAACCTGTACGCTAAGCTTTGGCGATAATGATAACTGTATTGGATATATTTTAGGCAAAGAACGTGATGGCATCAAGAACATGTTCCACATGATGAATGAAGCACGGCTTGATGTGGGATTGGAGGGATTAGGTGTTTCCAGTGCAGCATATATGCATGCAGTCCAGTATGCAAAATCACGTATTCAGGGAAAAACAATTTCAAAAAATGAGCCTTCAATTATAGGACACCCTGATGTTAAGCGAATGCTGTTATGGATGAAATCACATGTTGAGGCTATGCGAATGCTTGTAGCTCTTATTGCATATCATATTGATATTTCACGAGTACGTAATGATGAAATTGGTAAAAAGGCACAGGCACTGGTGGAATTCTTAATCCCCATCTGTAAGGCGGGTAATACCGACCTATCATGGCTTATTACAGCTGAGGCTGTTCAGGTATATGGTGGCTATGGATATTGTGGTGAGTATCCTGTTGAACAATATGCCCGTGATTCCAAAATTCTTTCTATCTATGAAGGTACTAATGGCATTCAATCAATAGACCTGACCATGCGTAAAATTTTGTCTGATGAAAAGCGCGAGCGGTACAATGCATATAAAGACTATGCCAGTGATGTTATAAAAAAAGCCCGGGCGATAGTTCCTGAAAATATTATTAACCAGGTAACAATCGCTATTGCTGAAATGGATTCCCTCATTGATGTGCTTGCAGCAAAGGATACAGCTTTTGCGTTGAGTGTTGCAACAATGTTGCAACAAGCCTTCAGAATACTTACACATGGAATACTGCACCTGAATTCAATGACCATAGCAATCCAGAAGTTGCAATCGCTGGCAGGTGGCTATACATACAATCAAGTTCCAGAAGGGTTAGAAGATAATTCCGAAATAGCTTTTTATTATGGCAAAGTACTATCAGCACAATTTTTCCTTACAGTGGAATTTGAAAAATATTCAGGGATTATACAGGGTATCCGCAATGAAAACGGAGTTGTATTGCGGGCTGGTTCATCAATCTTTACTGGTGTTCTTGAAGCGTAAAACAATGCAAATTCATCCGTCCATTTACATCCATAATGCCGATATAACGCCGCGCGGTAAAAAAGCACTCATTGTTGAGGGTGGGGGCATGCGCGGCGTTTTTTCTGCGGGAGTGCTTTTTGCAATGGGATTGCGTGGCCTAACTCATTTTGATTTGTATATTGGTGTGTCTGCAGGTGCATGTAATCTAGCATCCTTCCTTGGCAGGCAGTATGAGCGTAACTTCTATATAATGGAAAACTGGTCAGCATCATGGAGGTTTATAAATCCTTTCAGGATTTTCTGGGGAAATGTTTTGGATCTTGACTGGCTATGGGACATTACTATCAGTAACTATCGCCTAAATTTACATGAAATATTTAAGGATAGTAGTAGAGAGTTTCTTGTTGTTGTAACTTCAATGGAATCAGGGAAAGCGTTATATATAAAACCAAATAAAGAAAATCTGGAATTTGTGTTAAAAGCTTCAAGTGCATTACCAGTATTATATAGAAATAAATTATTTATAGAAGGTCAAAGAGTTGCAGATGGTGGTGTTGGTGATTCAATTCCAGTCAAGGAAGCATACAAACGTGGTGCACGCGATATTGTGGTAATACGTTCACAGGCTAAAGAATACAGGAAAGACAAATCTGAAAGCGGTACTTTACTGAAATTATTGTTCAGGAGCTATCCTGAATTTGTTAAAGCTTTAGTCCAAAGGCCAGTAAATTATAATAAGGCAATTGAATTTATTGAAAATCCTCCTGACGATACACGCATAACAGAAATATGCCCACCTGCCTGGTTTAAAACTAAACGGACAACCACAAGCAAACAACAGCTTTTAAAGGATTACTATAGTGGCATACAGACTGGCTTTTTGCTGTGTAATTATTATAAATCTTTACAATAAAAATGGAGGACTTTTATGGAGCGTTTATGGGAAAAGAATTATGATTTCTGGTACCATTCTGTTAACTTTCAGAGGATGACAGTACAGGATATGTTGCATTGTAGTGCCGCCGTTGCACCTGATAAAGTTGCAACGGATTTCTTTGGCACACAAATTACCTATTACCAGTTGCGGCTGTTATCAATAAAATTTGCACAGGCACTGGTAAAAATTGGCGTTAAAAAAGGGGGTAGAGTTTGTTTGCAATTACCAAATTCACCGCAATTTGCTATTGCTTATTTTGGCACACTTATGGCCGGTGGAATTGCTACATTAATGAATCCTCTATATACAGCAGATGAAGTTAATCAATTAATTTCCATTACACAACCAAATGCATTTATTACATTTGATATGATATTGCCAAACCAAAGGGATGTGTTAAAGCAATCTGGTGTAACAGTCATAGTAACCAAAATCACTGATTTTATAGATGGATTTCCAAAAGGCAGTGCTCAAGAACTTCAACTTGAAAAGAACTGGCATTATTTTTCTGATTTACTGGACAGTATTGATGAAGCTTCTGTTCCTAAGATTGATATAAGTCCTGATGATCCAGCTATAATTGTTTTTACTGGTGGGACAACTGGTGCTCCTAAAGGTGCGGTACATTCTCATTACAATGTTGTTGGTGCTACTATATCTACTATGGAAGTTGGAAAATATTTTATTGATTTAATGCCAGCTGAAACACGGTGCAATATTGGTGTAATGCCGTTTTTTCATATTGCAGGCCATATTCAGTGTTTCACCTGGGGTATTTTCCGACAGACAACAATGTACCTGGTGCCAAGGTTTGATATAAATGAATTTATTAATTTGCTGGCAAGAATTCCCCATAAAATCACTTATTTCTTTGCGGTGCCAACATTGCTTACAGCACTTATAAATCATCCTAAAGCTAAGGAGCTTGCGCTTGATAAAAAGTTTGGACTTATACTATCGGGTGGTGCTTCATGTCCTGTGCCACTTATCAATAAGATGAAAGATATGGGATTATTTTATATTGAGGCATGGGGAATGACTGAGACATGTGGTATTGGTATAAGTACACCAATATTTGGTATAAAAAAGCCTGGTAGCATAGGAATTCCTATGCAGGAATCAATGATAAAGATTGTTGATTTAGAAGATGGAAAAACTGAAGTACCAATGGGAAAACCAGGTGAGTTAATATTTAAAAGCCCATTTATAATGCAAGAATACTGGAATAATAAAGAGGAAACTGCTCATGTACTAAAAGATGGATGGCTGTACACAGGAGATGTTGTGACTATGGATGAGGATGGATTTATCTACATCGTTGATCGGAAAAAAGATATGATCATTGCAGGCGGGTACAACGTATATCCATCTGAGATTGATGATGTTCTTTTAAAGCATCCAAAGGTGGATAAAGCTGTTACGGTTGGTGTTCCAGATACATACAGGGGCGAGACAGTAAAAGCATTTATTGTTTTAAAAGAGGGAGAAGTTGCAACAGAAGGAGAAATTATAGAATATTGCAAACAGCATTTAGCTGCATACAAGGTACCAAAGATTATTGAGTTCAGAAAAGAATTACCAATGTCATCTGTTGGGAAGATTTTGCGTAAAGTGCTTCGTGAAGAAGAAATAAAAAAAGTTACAAAGTAAAATCAACAAGATATTAAGAGCGATTAAAAGAGTCATAATAAACCCCACCTGGCAGAGTGGGGTTTATTATATAATATTTATAAGGTTATGGCGTTGCAAATAATTGTATTATTCATTGTTTAATACTATAGCCAATTATAAAGATGGCGTTATCAATTGTATTAACACAGTTACTCTTCTTGAGGCAATGAAGCCAATTCGGGATAACGTGCGTGTACTTGTGTGTAAAAATCTCTGATTGTTTTGAAGTCAGTTTTTATATCTCCGGTGGGATGTAGTATGGCACCTATGCCCCCAGATTTTGTTTTGTAATCTAAAAATGCCAGAATTATTGGAATATGTGCACCAGTTGCAATATGGTAAAAACCTGTTTTCCATTTTTCCACTTTTTTTCGAGTACCTTCAGGAGCTAATGCTATTGCAAATTTTTCATGCTTATTATACATATCAATTGTTGCCTGCACAGTATTACTTGATACGGAGCGATCTATAGGTATGCCACCTAAAAAACGAACCAGCGGTGCAAACGGGAATCGGAAAAGTTGATTTTTTGCCATGAAATAGATATCAACATTAAACCCAAAGGCTATCAGAATACCGTAAAATACATCCCAGTTGGAAGTATGGAATGCAAGTATGGCCAAATATTTGGGAAAATCCGGAAGCCTTCCCACTTTTTTCCAACCTAGCAATGTTCTTAACATAAATGCAAGAGCACGAAGTATATGTTTAACTATGGGGGTATTGAACATTGTATATTGAATACGCTTTGTTTTCATGGTAACTATCGCCCTGAAAAAATTTTGGATGATTCAATCATATGGCTAATTATATGACAATAATATTTTATGAGGTTGCAAAAAATTTTGTAGGGTCAGAGCCAAAGATAAATGCTCATTTGTCATTGACATCAGAATGGGGCTATATATAATCAAAAAATGGGGTCAGAGCAATGAATATGCATTGGAATTGCAGTGTTGAGGAAGCTATTGCTATACAAAAAGAGCTAGCTGGTAACGTTATCATTGCGGGAAAGCCTGAAAAAATTGATCATATTGCAGGAATTGACATAGCTCTGACCCCGGATAACAAGGGGTATTGCATCATTGCAATCTTCAGTTTCCCCGATATGGAACTTTGCGAGGAGGTTTTTAGCTCTGACACCATAAACTTTCCGTATGTTCCCGGGCTTCTATCTTTCAGAGAAGGGCCATTAGTGTTGAAAGCTTATGAAAAGTTATCTATAAAACCTGATGTTATGGTTTTTGACGGGCAGGGTATTGCGCATCCCCGCCGTTGTGGCATAGCCAGCCATATTGGTGTGTTGCTTGATATTCCATCTATAGGCTGTGCAAAATCACGATTGTGCGGTACATACATTGAACCAGGACAAGATAGAGGTGCCAGAGCATATTTGTATGATAAAGAGGAGATCATTGGTGTGGTGCTTCGCACTCGTGCACATGTTAAGCCGGTATTTATATCGCCGGGGCACAAGATTGGGATAGATGAAGCAGCCGATATCATGATGCAGTGTACCGGTAACTATCGTATACCTGTACCCACACGCTATGCGCACTGCAGGGTTACTGAGTATAAAAGATCAGGAGTAGATACTGGCTTAAAATCATATTAATTTTTTAACTCAGTTGATGTAATGTAAAAATTTATAACATAATGGTGGTTCTATATGCATCCCATTTCAGGTACTAACTTTACTGTTTATATCCATGATCTTATCCATTCATGGCTTAAAACTCTGATACTGCTTGGTTCTATTTTAGTTCCTGGTTTTTTGATACTTGATTATGTAATTACGCCACATGATTTGTTCCCTCGTTTTGTTGTGTATCGATGTGTATCAACAGCATTATTAATTATACAGTATGTCATACTTCGAATTTCAAAACCTGGCAGATTCAGTTTTATTCATGGTTATCTGGCAGCATTAAATACAGGCTTTGTTATTGCACTTATGACAGTAGATTTAGGTGGATTTTCATCAGGGTATTATGCAGGGCTCAATCTGGTAATTATTGGTGTAAATTTATTAACGCCCTGGCCGTTTATTCATTCGTTAATTAACGGATTGGCTGTGGTGTGTATGTATGTAGGGCTTAATGTTGTTTCGTCACAATCAACTGACTATATCTACATGATTAATAATCTTTTTTTTATGGTATCAACTGTCGTTATTACAGCAAGCTTTAGCTTTTTACGGTTTAAACAATTAAAAAGTGAATTTGATTTAACCACAATAATTTTATTGACGAATAGAAGTGTACAATTTACACTTTAAAAAAATTATTTTTCCATTCTCTGTATATACTCTACTATTTCATGATTATCGTGGTATGTTTTTAGTGAATAAGCATGAAAGAGTTATCGTATAATTTTTTTAATGTGAGAATCATCAATGGAACAAAAAAAGATAATTATTGCTGGATTGGGTTCAGCAGGTTTTGCAGCACTGCTAACAATCAAGCGGATTAATCCTAAAGCCCATGTTGTTGTGATAGACCCCAAAGACAAAGATATTGTCCATCCCTGTGGATTGCCATATGCGCTTGAAGGCAAAGTCAATGAACAGGATTTACAGCAGGATATATTTCTTTCCAGAATGAATGTGGAAAAAGTAAAGGGTATTGTACACAGCGTAGATGCTGAAAAAAAAGAAATAGCTATCCAATACGATGATAAAACGATCACCTTGCAGTTCGATACGATTATACTGTGTACCGGCTATAAACCTCAGTTGCCACCAATTGCTGGTATTGAACACTATATACACAAAGGGGTATATACGTTAAGCAGCATTGATGATTTGAAGAGAATAAAAAATGACATACAGGGGAAGGGTAGGGCGATAGTTATCGGTGCAGGGGCAATAGGCCTGGAAGTTGCCTGTGGATTGAAAGCGCATGGCCTTACAGTAACCGTTATTGAAGCAAAAGAGGTATTGCCACAGGCAGTTGACAGCGATATGGCCCAGCTGGTAGCACTGTACTGTGCCAATCAGAATATTGAAATTATAACACATTCACCGGTCACGGCAATAGAAAAGCGCGATAGTGAATTTAGTATCAGAACACCGGAAAAAGAATATACTGCTGACATTGTCATTGTTGCAACCGGTTTTGCTGCTAACTGCGAATGGGCAGTTAATTCATCATTTGAAACAGGAAAATGGGGAGTTGTTGTCAATGAACATTTAGAAATAAAACCATCAATATATGCAGCAGGGGATTGTATACAGAACTGGTCGGTCATTGATAATAAACCTTTTGCGGTTAAATTAGCAACATCAGCATATAAGCAGGGAATCGTTGCTGCAGAGCATGCTATGGGGTTGAATTCAGCCTATAAAGGAACTGCAGGTACGTTTGTAACAAAGGTTGGTGAGCTTGAAATAGCTGCAACAGGATTTTCCACACAGGTTGCCCAGGAAAGAGGTTTTTCTGTGATAGCAGGAAAAATTAGTGCTACAGTAAAACCAGAATATTTTCCTGAAAATGAACGTTTGACTTTCAAGGTACTGTGTGATACAAAAGGAAAACTATTAGGTGCCCAGGCAATTGGCAATGGTGCCGCAGCACGAATAAATATAATAAGCCTGGCTATAGAACATGGATTAACCATTGATGACATACTGCCCTTTGAAATGGCATACTGTCCTGCTGTAAGCGAGGTTAATGATATTTTATTCAAAGCATGTGAATTTGCAAAACGGAGAATCAAATGACAGCACAGAGAACGTTTCTATATGATGATCACATAAAGTTAGGTGGTAAGATGGTTGAATTTGCTGGATGGGAACTTCCGGTAATGTATTCTTCCATCATTGATGAACATATGGCAGTGCGCCAGGCTGCTGGTCTATTTGATGTTTCCCATATGGGGGAGATAGTTGTTAAAGGAAGAGGTGCGCGGGCAGCATTGCAAAAGCTTATTCCCACCGATATGGGAAGGCTTGAAAAAGGTAAATCAATGTACACCTGCTTTCTAAATGATAAGGGTGGAATTATAGATGATCTCTTTATTTTCATGCTTTCTGATAATGAATATTACCTTGTGGTCAATGCTGCAACCACCCAAAAGGATGTAGAGTGGTTAACACAGCATTGTAAAACTAATGTGTCAATACAGGATGTTTCAGCAGCAACGGCAAAAATTGATCTGCAGGGCCCGCAATCATATAATATCTTGAAAAAAATAATCAGAGATGACCGCCTGGAAAACCTACAGCGATTCCATTTCTTTACCGGTGCTTATAAGGGTGAGCCGGTGCTTATATCCCAGACAGGATACACCGGCGAGTTTGGCTATGAGCTATTCTGCATTAATAATGTTGCTTCCCGGTTATGGAATGATGTGCTTGAAGCAGGCAAAGAATATGGCATAAAACCAGCAGGCCTTGGGGCACGGGATACATTGCGTTTAGAGGCTTGCTATTCGTTGTATGGCCATGAATTGAGCGATACCATAACACCTGTTGAAGGTGGCATTGGTTTTGTGGTGAGTGCACAATCTGAATATATTGCCAGAGATATTGTTGAATATCAAAAAGTACATGGCGCGCCACGGCAGATAATCTGTTTAGAGATGCTTGATAAAGCAATACCTAGAAATGAATACAGAGTGCTGTATAATAATCAGGATATTGGATATATTACAAGCGGGGGTTTTTCACCTGTTTTTAAAAAAGGCGTAGCCATGGCGCTGGTAACAAGTGGTGTTGTTTCAGTAGGGGATGAGGTGGCGATAGTTATCAGGGATAAAACAAGTCCTGCAAAAGTAGCCCAGCGCCCATTTTACAAATATTCAGGTAAATAATTATAACGTCATTTTGAAGAGCGAGGTTTCTATTCTGTTATTTCGATGAACGCTTTTTACATTGTCATTTCGACAAACGCTTTTATATATTGTCATTTCAACGAACGCTTTTTTACATTGTCATTTCGACGAACGAAGTGAGGAGAAATCTTAATCCTCAGAGAAGAAAGATTTCTCATCCCGATGAAATCGGGCTTCGAAATGACAGTGTGAATAGTAAGGGCTTCTAAATGACAGTGTAGGTAGTAAGGGATACGAAGTGACAGTGCTAAGGTTGTCATTTTGATGAATGATTTTATATTGTCATTTCAACGAACGCTTTTTTACATTGTCATTTCGACGAACGAAGTGAGGAGAAATCTTAATCCTCAGAGAAGAAAGATTTCTCATCCCGATGAAATCGGGCTTCGAAATGACAGTGTGAGTAGTAAGGGCTTCTAAATGACAGTGTAGGTAGTAAGGGATACGGAGTGACAATGCTAAGGTTGTCATTTCGATGAGCATTTTTACATTGTCATTTCGACGAAAGTTTTTTATATTGTCATTTCGACGAACGAAGTGAGGAGAAATCTTAATCCTCAGAGAAGAAAGATTTCTCACCCCGATGCAATCGGGATTCGAAATGACAGTATAAGGAATAAGGGATTCAAAATGACAGTGTAAATAACAAAGGATTTGAAATGACAATATAAACAATAAAGAATATGAAATAATAATTTAATAATTATTGTTACATTCAACTTTTTCAAGGAGCACAACAATGAGCAATATTCCAGAAAATTTAAAGTACACAAAGACACATGAATGGATTGATGTGCAGGATGATTACACCGGTATTTGCGGTATTACCGATCATGCACAGGAAATGCTTACTGATATTGTATTTGTAGAATTACCTGAGGTAGGGATTGAGGTCAAGAGTGGTGAACAGGTTGCAGTAGTTGAGTCAGTCAAAGCGGTGAGTGATGTATATGCACCAGTAAGCGGAAGGATAGTTGAAGTAAACAAAACGCTTGAAGATTCACCAGATTTACTGAACAGCGACCCCTATGGCAAAGGCTGGATTTTTAAGATAGATATAAAAGATAAACATGAGCTTGATGAACTTATGGATGCAGCGCAGTATGCTGAGCATGTTGCTTCAGGAGAATAGACATGAGCTTTTTACCCAACAGCGATGATGATATAAGGTCGATGTGCAATGAGATTGGTGTCAATTCTGTAGAGGACCTTTTTGTTGATATACCATCTACGGTAAAAAATCCAGACATCCAATTACCATCACCGTTATCCGAACAGGAAGCAATGCATTCTTTACTTCGCATTGCCAATACTAATAAACGGGTGTGTTCACTTGTAGGTGGTGGCATATATCATCATTATGTGCCTGCGGTTGTGGATCACCTATCATCGCGATCCGAATTTTACACAGCGTATACCCCCTATCAGCCTGAAGTAAGCCAGGGAACACTGGCGGCAATATTTGAATTCCAAACGTATATGTGCAGGCTTACGGGCATGGATATTGCCAATGCAAGCATGTATGATGGCGCAACAGCGTTGGCTGAAGCGGTTCTCATGGCTGTGCGTACAACCAGGAAAAACAACGTTTTATGTTCGGCTGCAGTTCATCCCCATTATCGTCAGGTGCTTGCTACGTATGCTTGGGCATCGGATATTTCATTACAGATAGTTCCGTATAAAAACGGTGCAACTGATTATAATGAACTATCGCACATAATAAACGATACTGTTGCCTGCGTTGTTGTGCAAAGTCCCAACTTCTTTGGCGTGATTGAAGACATTGAAAAAGTAGCACACATTGCACATGAGCACAAAGCATTATGCATTGCAACATTTACTGAAGCAATGAGTTTAGGGCTATTAAAAAGCCCTGGTGAATGTGGTGCCGATATTGCATGCGGCGAAGGGCAGTCGTTTGGCAATTACCCTGCCAATGGAGGGCCTTTGTTAGGGATACTTGCTTGCAAAAAAGAATTTATGCGAACCATTCCTGGAAGGCTTATTGGCAAAACGGTTGATGAGGATGGTAGGGAATGTTATGTGATGACACTGCAAACACGAGAACAGCATATACGCAGGGAACGCGCCACATCAAATATATGTACCAATGAAGGATTGTGTGCCCTGCGGGCAACAATATACCTTGGCCTGGTAGGTAACAGGTTAGTAGAGATTGCTCGTACAAACCATACTGCAGCAAGCTATTGCCTGGAACAATTAGTTAATCTTGGCTATGAGCGTGTGTTTGATGCGTCATTTTTTAATGAATTTGTCATTAAGATTAACAATGCAAAAGATGTTCAAAACAAGCTTATGGATAATGGATTTGCATTAGGGATACCGCTTGAAACATACTATCCT
>Ga0209409_1001808_pt1 | contig 17426 bp, 9 predicted proteins | sample AD_JPNMR1_MetaG_FD_184424 | JGI IMG/M metagenome (GOLD analysis project Ga0209409, IMG submission 184424) | Active sludge microbial communities of municipal wastewater-treating anaerobic digesters from Japan - AD_JPNMR1_MetaG (SPAdes) (version 2) | ecosystem: Engineered > Bioreactor > Anaerobic >...
TTTAAAAATAACTAAAATTTTCCTTGACAAACAATTTTTCTAAATTAGCATTATATTTGAAGATTAATTGAATGCTCTTACTTAAAACGGAAAAAGAGTAATTTAAAAGAATTTAGTAAAAGTAAACTGAAAAACTCCTCCAGAAAAATAGTTAGTTTCACAATTAATTAAAATTTAAGGAGGATTTAAAAATGTTTAATCTAAAGAGTAAACTCTCTCTCTCTCTCGAGAGGGAAGGACTGGTAATTCACAGAAGTCGAAATCTTTAGCTTTGCTTCTTTCATTTCTTCTTTTTACTTTATTTTTTCTACCACCTAATATTACAGAAGCGTTTAATATTAAGCCAAGAAGAAATATTCCTATATCTCCTCCACCTATAACTCTAAATAAAGAAAAACAAACAAAACCAACTGAAGTTAGTGAAAAAAGAACTGAACATAGTAAAACATTTAAAAACCCTGATGGAACATTCTCTCTCTTTTATTACCCAAGAAAGATTCATAAAAGAGATGGAAAGGGTGGCTGGGTAGATATTGATAAAGTTGATTCTAAAAATGATAAAGATTTAAAGCTCCTATCAAATGGTAATCCCACTCCTCTATCATTATGTCTTTATGCAAATGGCTCATCATTTACAAATAGTCAAACTGAACATGAGGGTGAAATGTGGCTTGAGAATTATACTGATGTTAGCTCGGAAACTTATATCCTCTATCCAGATTTAAGAGACCTAATTCCACAAACTGGCTCTTTAACTGAGGTAAAGATTGTAACTGAATTCATTGACCCTGAACCGGATACTTTTACAGTCGAAGCCTATGCCATTACTCAAGCCTGGAATCCTCATACATTAGATGAAACAAATATTCCTCCCACTGAACCAAATCCATCAGCAACTGCTATCTGGAACTTAGCTGAAGGAACTGAGAGAGAACAAAGAAGCATAGACATAACTACTCTTGCACTTGACTGGTTTTCTGGAACAAAAGGTTCTTATGGAGTAAAGCTTAAAATTCAAGATCCTCCCTCTCAAGATCCTAATGGAATACAGGGTGCACCACTACCTGTTCTCCTTACCAAATATCAGGTAGAAGGTTCACCATCTGATCCAACATTTGGTGGCTCATACTATTCTGACTCTTTAACACCACCACAGCTAATTCCTGGTAGAGCACTATTTGTTCATAGAGTAGGAGAAATTGGAAATATAGTAAAAGCTTGGACAGTTTCAAACCTAAATATTACAGAAGGACTTCCTTTTGGTATAGATATTCTCTCAGTAAATCTTAAGACTAATGAAACATTTACTGTAGAGCAATTCATTCCAACGGATACTTTTCCCTGTTCAAATAGTTATTTTCTAACTTATTCCTTTCCTGCTCTGGATGATGATATTTACCCAAATAATGCCCTAAATATCCTTCCGCCTTCACAAGACCCAAATCCACCAAATCTTAATCCAGATCCACCTGGACCAAATTCTTACCAATTCTTAAATTTAACCGAAAATCCATCCATAAACCATAACTTCATAGATATTTCTCCATTAATTGCAACTCCGGTAAGCAGTATAAAGTATCCAAATTATCCACTTCTAAATAACTTCACTCTTGTTATTCAAGATGACGATAGTAGATTCTCAAATAATATAATTCAACCTCTATCAAGTCTTCCTTACATACAGCTTGATTATGCACTTGATATAGGAAGTGATGGAGAAACAGAAAATACAATTGCTAAAGAAGTATCCTCTTTTAATGCTGAACTCCTTTCTGGAATGGTGAACCCAACTAATTTAAATGTTATGCTTTCAGGAGATATTATGTCTTTCTCAACTCATGGAGGGCTGAGTGCCTCTCTAACGCTAACTTATAACAGTGAATATGAAGGAACAAATGGAAGCAGGTGGTTAACTAATCTTGACCAGTATGTCTCTTATGATAGTCAGACAAATGTTTTAACATATCATACTTCTTCAGGAAGCATTATAAGATTTAACCCAATATATGATGAAAGTGGTTCATTTAATAACCAGTTTTATCCACCAGGTAGTACAAACACAAAAGCATTTTTAAGGAGTGACCTTCCATCAAATAGAAGGTATGAACTAAGGAGCAAAACAGAAGATTTGTCTGTATTTTTCTCTGAATCTAATGGAAAGGTAACATTTGCACAAACTAAGCAGGATGGAAGTTTAATATATAACTATTCTCTCCAAAATCCGAATCTAATTGTCTCTATTGAAGATAGTTATTCAGGGAGAAGGCTAAATTTCACTTATGATTCATATAACAGAATAACTGTAGTAGAAGACCCTATAGGAAGAATGGCAATATTTCAGTATAATGAGAATAATAATGTAGTAAATACGACAAGCTATGATGGTGTTTCAGTTAATTATATATATAAAGTAGAAACTATGAAAGTAAGTTCTTTAGCTAAAATTGGTGGACCTTGTATATACTTATCGGTACAGGAAGAAGAAGTTGGAGTCAGCGATGAATCTGGACCCCCCTCAAAAATTGCTCTTGATGATCAGAATAGAACTGCAACTGTTACAGACCCTAATGGAGCTACTACTGAATTTAAATTCTATCCTCAAGGGCAACTTAAGGAATTGACTAATGCATTGGGAGAAAAGCAAACCTATTACTATGATTCAGAGCATGCCTCATATGCAGTAAAAGAAACAAAAGATTGTAATGGAGAAACAAATGTATTCAATTATAATGAGGATAGAAATATAGAGGAAATAATAGATAAAGCAGGTAATTCATCTCATATTGAATTTAGTGAAAAAGGGAAACCAATCGTTGCCACTGATAGAGAAGGAAACTCCACTACTTGTGTTTACAATGAAGATGGCTCAGTTCCACTAATTTATACTGATGCCTTAGGGAATGAAGTTTCTTTAACTTATGATGAGAATAAATTTGTTATGAGTACAACTTATCCTTACAAAGAGGGAGAAAATGTAGTAGTCAATTACACTTATGATTCATATGGTTATCCTGATACTGTTACGGATCCTCTTCAAAATGTAACTGATTACGATTATGATGAAGTTGGAAGACTTCTTAAAATTACATTTCCCAATGGAGCAAAGGAGGAATTTATCTATGATGAAAATGAGAGACTTCATCAGGTAAAAGGTACTGACCCGGAAGGGAACTCAAAAGTATCAACTATAGAATACAATCCAAATACAGGAAACCCTATATCTGTTACTAACCCAGCCGGAAACACTACCACATTTAATTATGATAATTACGACAAATTAACCTCAATTACAGATCCTCTTGGAAATAGCACCTCATATGAATATGATTCAGCTGGCTATGTAACAAAAATTACTGATGCAAGGAATAATTCAGTATCATTTGTTTATGACGCTTTAGGAAGAACTACATCTGTAACTGATCCACTTGGTAATACTTATACCTACAATTATGATTCCTGCGGAGAGCTCTCAAGTGTAGTTGACCCTCTTGGGAATGCAGTTCACCTTTATTATGACGAAGTAGGGCATTTAACCCAGATGAAGGACCCTCAGAATAATATATTCTCATTCACTTATAATAAAGAAGGATACTTAAAATCTCTAACTGACCCTAAAGGTGCAGATTATTACCTTAATTACAATTCAATCTATCAGGTAATTAATCTAAGAAATCCAAAAGGAACTGAAACCAACTATGAGTATTACCCATTTGGAGGGATAAAGAAAGCAACTAATCCTTTAGGCCAATATGTAACTTATGACTATGATGAAGACTTTAGACCAATTAAAGTTACTGACCACCAGAATAGATTCACAGAATACACTTACGATAATGCCGATAGAGTAACTCAAATAAAAGACCATACAAATAGGATAACAAAGTTTAAGTATGATGGCTTTGGTAATTTAACTGAAACAGAAGATCCATTAGGAAATAAAACTAAGTTTGAATATGATATATCAAATAACCTTACTGCAACCATCACCCCAATGAATGAAAGGTATGAATATTATTATGATGCTTTAGATAGAGTAATAAAAACATTAGACCCTTTAGGACATGAAAGGAAATATACTTACGATGAGGTATCTAACTTAGTTCAGTTTGAGAATCCTCTTGAGAATTTGACAAAATGGGCATATGATAAAAGAGACCAAGTTGAGAAGGCTACTGACCCATTGAATAATGACTTCTACTACACATATGATGAACTCGGTAGATTAACAAAAGAGAAAGATCCACTAAATAGAGAATTTAATTATAACTACAATTCCTTAAGCCAGCTAATTGGAGTAACTGACCCAAACAATAATACCACAAGCTATAATTATGATAATAACTATAACCTAACAAAAAGAATAAGACCTGCCACCTCTACCACTCCTCTTCAGGAGATAAATTACACTTTTGATGAGCTTGATAGACTAACAAAAGTAACTTCTCCATTAGGATTTGAAACACAATTCAACTATAATGTATTAAGTATGCTAACATCTGTTACATATCCTGATAGTTCTACTTCCTCTTTTAGTTACGATAATTTAAATAGACTTAACCAAATTAATTCATCAGATAACTATTCAGTTTCCTTCTCCTACGATAACCTTGATAGACTCACAACTCTAACTGATTCAATAAATGGCTCCTCCACTTTTAATTATGACACATTATCCAGAGTAACAGATGAAACAGACCCCTCAAACTATTCCACCTCTTACTCCTACGATGCAGATTCAAGATTAACAGAAAAAGAGGATGACTCAGGAACAACTTCATTTATTTATGATGCTGCTTCAAGGTTGACACAGATAACTGCTCCAGGTAACCTAAACTATTCAATTAGCTGGGATGCAGGAGATAGAGTAAATTCAGAATCCCTACCAAATAATGTAACAATAAATAGCCTTTATGATGCAAATGATAGACCAATAGATATAATTTATACCCTAACCCAGCCAGAAACCTTTCCATTATATTTTGAAGATCCGGAATCTAAAGAATCCTCTTCCAAATCTTCCTCTTATCCTAAAACTCTTCCCTCTCTTACCATCTTAAGCACCTTAACCCTCTTCTACTATTTAGAGAATGGGAGACTAAAGGATCAGATTAAAAAAGATGGTGGCTTTACAGAGGAGAGCTATGATTATTATGTTAAGATAAATAATGATTTTAAGAGAAACCTCCTTTCATCCCAGCAAATTGTCTCATTCTCCTATAATTACAATCCTGTATCACAGTTAACAGCTGAAAACATAAATATTGGAGGAAACATTAAGGACTACATTTATGCATATGATAATTATGACCAGCTTAATCTCGCTCAAACTCCAAATGGAACTTATTCTTACACATTCGATGAGAGGAATAATAGATTAACCCAAAGGATTGTTAAAGATGATTCTGATATCACAGAATATTATACTTACGACCTTGAGGATAGATTAACAAATCTAAAGGTAAGAGATACTCAAAGCCAGGAACTAATAAAAGAAGTAAATTACCTTTATGATAACAACGGAAACTTAATTAATAAGACAATATTTACAGGTGGCGGTGCCCAAACCTACCACTACTCCTACTATGTTGGAGGAAACCTAAAAAGTGTTATTCTACCAGATGAAAGCCAAATCCAATTTACTTACTATGCAGGTGGACTGAGAGCAAATAAAACAACTAACACTGAAATTATAACTTACCACTATCAGGGAGGAACTATATCAAAAGAGGTTCACAAAGATAAAGTAACTGGAGAAGTAATTAAAACTATAAGATACATTCCTTATGGAATCAAGATAGAGCAGGGAGGAACTGAAACAATTTACTTCTATGTTACTGATATGAGAGGCTCAGTAATAGCTTTAACAGGTGAAGAAGGATATATCGTTGAAACCTACTCCTATGACCCATTTGGAAATCTCTTATCCACACCAACAATTTATAACCCCAAGCTATATATTGGCAGAGATGATGTATTGTATGATACAGAAACTGATTTATACTATATGCATGCAAGGTATTATGACCCAGAAGCTGGTAGGTTCATAATGAAAGACCCAGTAGAAGGAAGCTTAAGTAATCCAATTACTCAAAACTCATATATCTATTGTGCTAATGACCCAGTTAATAAGATTGACCCAGGAGGAACTGTTACTCAAGGAGCATTAGATAATCCATTTAAGCCACAACCACGTGATCCACCTTCTAAACCACCTTGTCCTGTAAATTGTATACCAAGACAGAAACTTGGTTTACTCGGAAGTGGATTTGAATGTATAGTAGGTGATTGTTCAATAGATGAATTTGTTGATATCTCCTCTAATACTTCAGATGATCCTACAAGTGCTTCTACTGTACTTGGTGGAGGACTTGGAAGTTTCACAGATACTATTCACCCTCTGAGTCGCGGTATTCCTGCTCCAGATAGTGGAATAATTGAACAACCTAATAAGGATTACAACATAAAGTGGGAAATGGATGAGAATGGTAATGTAAAATTAAGCGCTGTAGATAAGGCTGGAAATCCAGTTGAACTCTCACCTGAAGATCAAGCTATACTTGATTCATTGCAAAATGGAATTAATGATGCTCTTAAGTGGCTTGGAACTCAAAAGAATGCGAAAGGTGAAGGATTTAAGTTTAATGATTTAGCAGCATCTAAAAAAGAAATTATGAATTTCATAAGTAAATATTCATCTATGTTTTACCATATAACAGGGGGTGAAACACCAGAGAATGCTTATGAATTAGCATATAATGCTACGGTAGGATTAGCAATTGCTTCGCAAATGCAGAGATACAATAACAAGAATTACAATAAATATGATCAGGAAATTGGTTTTTGGGTAAGTTTCTGGTCAAGAAGAAGTGAAATTAAGATGGAATTCAAATCTAAGGATATAAACAAGACATTGGGATTAGTCGATTTAGCCAATCTTGTAAAAGCAATATCTTATCAGGAGACTCATGTTGGAACGAATAAAGATACTAATACGCTAAATGATTTTAATATGGGAGGAATAATGCAAGTAGAGTATGGTATAAAGTACCAGTTTGAAACAAGTTGGGCCGCTAAATATGGAAGAGGCCTTAAATTTTACAATAAAGGAGAAGAATTTTTTAATATATTTAATAACATAGGAATTGGCGTTGGGCAGTTGTTTGCTAAATTAACTATTTACTCGGATTATCCATATAATAGTGAAGGGGCTCGCAATTCTCCTTCTACTGAACACTGGTTTCAAGCAGTAAGAGCATATGGCCCGCATAATAATGGTAAACCTGATTCCGATTATTGGACGAATATTCGTGATATTCTGTTTAGTGGGTATAGTTCTAGAGATAAGGAACGGCTCTTTGATCCTAAGAAATATTATCCATAAAATTCTGTTGATTAAGATAGAAAATATAAGTGAGTATAAGTATTTACATAATTTGGCATTGTTGATAATGTTGTAAATTAGCCTCAAATAACATTTAGAAGGAGATGTAATATGAAGTTTATTCGATTATTTAACAATAGATTTTTTCTGACTCTTATTTTAATAATAGTTGTCTCTTCAACTTTCATTATCTGTAGTGTGAAACGATCTTCTAATAACATTAGACAAGCAAATATAGATAAGGATAATATAGAAATAAACGACAATATTGAGGAAAGTAAATCCAGTTTTATAAAACTTAGATGGAAATTTAAAACTGAGGGCTACTTTATATTAGCCTCCCCCATTATTAATGGTGATACAGTATATTTTGCAACTTCTGGTGATGGAGAGGGTTATGGAAGTTATTTATATGCGATAAACACTAATACAGGAGAGCTAAAATGGTTTGTGGAACCTAAGGTAGGAGATATAGCTTGTGGGTGTTATGCTCCAAACCCATTTTTCTATGAAGATTTAATTTATTTTGCTGATGAATCCTTTGTATATTGTGCATCTCCAGAAACAAGCAAAATTAAGTGGAATTTTGAATTTCCTAAAGGATATTCGCCTGTTAGCCCTCCTAAAGTTTATAAAAATCGTGTTTATGTTGGATTCAAAAGTCCTCCAGAGAATGATTACAACGGCATAGAAATTCTTGATGCAAAGAATGGAAAGCACATCTGCACTGTTAAAGTGATAAAAGAGTGGAATGTTGCACCTTACTGTTTCGAATTAAAAGGGAATATACTTTATATATTTGGTGATACGAGCATAGAATTAATATCTATTGATACTTTAAAAAAAGTAAAAGAAATAAGCTTTGAGGATAGAATAAATGAGTATGAAGCTTCAGATAGATTTCTTTGCATCTCTTTGAAATATATACCTACTTTCCTTGTGTTTGATTTAACAACTGGTGAGAAACTTTGGGAATTCAAAGGAAAACCTTCAGAAGAAGTATGGGTTTTTTCAGATATTACTATTTTTGACAATATTGTTTATTTTTCTAGTTCTGCAGCTGGTAATTCAATACTCTATGCTACTAATTTGGAGACTGGCGAAATCTTATGGACGCAAGAGTTTAAAATGAAATATTTGTCATGTGATCCAATTGTTGAAGGTCATATATTGTATTTTTTCGCGAATGATCCTCCTTTTAGTCGTAAAGAAACTGAAAAACCTCAGACTTTTTTTTATGCTATTAAACCGGAATCTGGAGAATTAATCTGGGAGCAGAAACTTGATGCTGAGATCGAAGTGCGTTCAAATCTTATAGTGCATGATAGAAATCTCTATTTTATTGGCGAAGATGGCGAGCAGAATCAATATTTATTTTCATTTGAAATCAATATAGACAGATTAATACTTCAAGCTATGGACTAAAATAATGTATTTGGGAAAATATATGAAAATTAAGAAAAAAGTTGTAAATTTGAAAACTTAAATTGTGCTATTATGAATTGTAAAATAAAGAGTAATGATGACCTATATGCTTACTATCTTACTGGTGGTGGAACTTCAGATGATCCTACAAGTGCTTCTACTGTACTTAGTGGAGGGCTTGAAGACCTTACGAGATGTAGTATTTTACCAGATAGTGGAATAATAGAACAACCTAATAAGAATTATGATATAAAGTATGAGGTAGATGAGTATGGTAATGTAAAATTAAGTGCTGTAGATAAGGCTGGAAATCCAGTTGAACTCTCACCTGAAGATCAAGCTATACTTGATAATATTAATAAAGGTATGAATGATGCTTTGAATTGGTTAAGAGATCAAGGATTTAAGTTTAATGATTTAGCAGCATCAAAAAAAGAAATTATGAATTTTATAAGTAAGTATTCATCTATGTTTTACCATATAACAGGAGGTGAAACACCAGATAATGCTTATGAATTAGCATATAATGCTACTGTTGGATTAGCTATTGCTTGTGAGATGAAAACATTAAACGATAAGTACTATCATGGTGATTATGATAAAGGACAATATGATCAAGAAATCGGCTTCTGGACAAGTTATTATTCAAGTAAAAGTGGAATGAACTTATCATTTAAACATGGAGATATTAAAGGAGAAGAAGGACTCGATACTGTCTTAGGATTAGTGGAGGTAGCAGTAATGATGAAAGCATTAATGTATAAAGAGAATGGTAAACTTGATCCGAATAGAATAAATAAAAACGAGAATGATACAATAGATTACGGTTTAATGATGCTCAATAGTCATTGGTTTCCAAAGACAGTTAATGCAGGTGGAATATTTGCTGGAATGAATTTTGAGCAGAATTTAAAAGATGGCAAGTGGACATATGACCCTTTTTATAACATAGGTGGTGGAATTGGAATGGTTTTTAATAAATTTAGTTCTTCAAATCCTCCTACACTTATGCAGTGGTTCAAAGCTGTAAACCTATACAATCCTGGTGATGAACGTTTTGGTGAGGTTGTCAAATATTTTCACTGGATGATGGGAGGATGGATTCCGGGTACTGGAGAAGTTGATGAGAATCCTTTTACTCATATGGGTTGGGAGGACTGGTATAAGATTATTGCTAAAAATTTACCATAATGTCTTAGTAAATCTAAAGGTAATATTTACTCAAAGTTATTTTTATTTATATGGATAGAAGGGAAGGTTTGAGTATTGATGCAATTTAAAAAATTTGTGTTAGTATATATAGTCTGTTTTATCCTGATTGGATGTAATTATAACAAAAATTCTGTTTCCACCCCTTATTCTTCAAATAAAGAACTAAATAATGAACTAAATGAAGGATTAAAATCTTCCATAGATGTCAAACTTATATATGATTTAGGAGATGTAAATATAGTTGATGCAAAAATAGATAATAACAATTTGTATTTACTTTTTAATAATATTTATAGCGGTAATATTAGTTCGTGGGGACATTTATGCCTGATAGATCTTAATAATATTAGGAATATAAAAAGGAGTAATGTGCTTTGGAGACCTAAAAGAATAGCAGGAATAATTGATAATACGATATTTATTCATTGTTCTCATGATATTCTTCCTTTTAATAAAAATACTCTTTTGAGAGAAGAGTTTTTTGTACCGGGCGATCCAGATATAGTTGAGGTTAACAAGGAAAGAATATATTTTGTAACATCGCCACCATCTATGCTGTATTGTTATCAGCGAGAAGACAAAAAGTTGTTATGGGAATTTAAAATACAAGAGGAAAATTATGAACTACTACCCTATATTTATGAATTGGACGGGAAAGTATTTTTACTAGTGTCAGAATTATTCCAATCAGTTTCCTTTCCACGTAATTATAGATTGCATATTATTGTCCTTAATCCACAAGATGGTAAAGAACTCGGAAAACAGTCTTTACCTTTAACTTGTGTACAATTTGATGTTTTTAATATTCCAGATGTATTTTGTTCTTTTAAAGATAACCAAATGTTTTTATTAGTTAAAGGAACAAAAGATTTTAAAATTGCCACTTATGAAATTTCTTCTAATGGAATACTTAAAGAGATTTGGAGAAAAGATTACAAAACATTTTCTTATTCTTTTTTCTTTAAAGAAGAAAAAGATGTTACTATTGGTTTTTGGGATAAATCTAAAAGATTAGTAGTTGATGAATCTTATATTTATGTTCCATATCAGGAAGTTATATCCAAAAACTCTTCAGAAAAGAATGCAAAGAAAACACTTTTTGCTCTTGACAGAAAAACAGGAAAGATTGTATGGAAATATGAATTTTCAGATTCTAAAAGGTTTGAAAGCTGGATCGGAGAATATGAGCATAAAGATGCCAAAGGTAAAGTTATTTTTTCAACTTTTTCTTTTTCAAGTGAAAATCACTACTCTCCAATTACTGACATTCACTACTTTGATAGGCAAAATGGCAAGTTGATATGGAAAAGCACATTTAACTCTTTTCATCAAATATTCTCTTTTAAAGAAAACTTGTTATGGCTTATAGAAGATAATGAAAAATTCCATTCAACAGTAGTAATTGATGTTAACACTGGGAAAATTCTTTCCTCATTTAAAAGTGAAAAAATAAAAGCTTATAATGTTTATTATAGTGATGATATGATTCTTCCATTAAGCAAAACCGAAGCAATATTTGTCTTTGGTGAAGGTAGAATATATTATATGAGATTGATTGAAGATTCTTTGTAAGAACCTCACTCCTATGACCCGCTTGGAAACTTATTATTCACACCAACAATTTATAACCCCAAGCTATATATTGGCAGAGATGATGTATTGTATGATACAGAAACTGATTTATACTATATGCATGCAAGGTATTATGACCCAGAAGCTGGTAGATTCATAATGAAAGACCCAGTAGAAGGAAGCTTAGGTAGTCCAATTACTCAAAATTCCTACATATATTGTGCTAATGACCCAGTTAATAAGATTGACCCAGCTGGAACTGTTACTTTAGGAGCATTGGATAATCCATTTAAACCTAAACCACCTTCAAAAAATGGACCACCTGATGTAATCCCACCTCCTTCTAAACCACCTAATTGCTATAATACCTGTGGTTCAAATATGACTGTAATTACTCCTAATGGTTTACCAGGAAATAAATGTAGAAATTGTATTGGAGCAGGATTTGCAAGTAGTTTAACTGGAGAAGAATGTGGAGAAACTATTTGTCAAATAGAAGGTGATGACCTGTATGCTTACTATCTTACTGGTGGTGGAACTTCAGATGATCCTACAAGTGCTTCTACTGTACTTAGTGGAGGGCTTGAAGACCTTACGAGATGTAGTATTTTACCAGATAGTGGAATAATAGAACAACCTAATAAGGATTACAACATAAAGTGGGAAATGGATGAGTATGGTAATGTAAAATTAAGCGCTGTGGATAAGGCTGGAAATCCAGTTAAACTCTCACCTGAAGATCAAGATGTACTTAATTCATTAGAAAAGGGAATGAATGATGCTTTGAATTGGCTTGAAGAAGAAGGATTTATAAAAACATTTTCAGTCTTTTTGCCTGGTATATTCCATCTTAAAGTTTTAGGTTTTATTAGCAAATACTCTTCTATGTTTTACCGTATTGTAGGAGGAGTAACGCCAGAGAATGCTTATGAATTAGGGTATAATGCTACTATCGGAGTAGCTATTTCATATCAAATGGTTCAATACAGCGAAAAGAGTTTTAATGATTTCGATTCTGAAATAGGTTTCTGGACAAGTTATTGGTCAAGAAAAAGTGGTTTAGTATATAATAAAAATAGTAATCGTAGCGGAATGCACTTCTATGGTGATGCCAAACATCTTGGTTTACTTGATGTTGCTAATCTTAGTAAAGCAATTATTTATAGAGAATCTACATTTGATCCTGATGCCCATAGAGGTGATAGTAATGGATTTAAAGGTTTAATGGGTGTTGCTTATGAAGGGTCTGATGCTGATTATGATTTTATAGGGCAATTTGGTGGTCCTACTGGTTTTGCCAAAACAGGAGCTGATTTTTACAAACCTTTTAATAACATCGGAATGGGGGTAGGAATGTTGTTTGGAAAATTAGCAAGTTCATCAACATATCTTTATAGTGAAGGACATAGAGAAGCACCAACAGCACAGCAATGGTGGGAAGCAGTAACTTACTACTACGGAAAAACAAATCCTGATGGAAGTATAGACATAATAGCATGTGAAGAATATGCAAATGGAGTTTGGAGTTTATTTCGAACTGGCTACGACCAATTAGGTAACCAAATTTGGAGTATTGAATCTCAAAATTGGGTAAAATATTATGGGAATTACAAGAATTGGTGGGATAGTAAAGGATGGGTGATGCCAATATGGTAATAAATTTTAAAAAGAGAGCTTTATATATTATTTCAATTATGCTTGTTCTATTATTAATTATTGTACATCCAGACTTATTGAAAATTTATTGTAAATACACATACTATGAACCAGTGTTAATTAAGAAAATTTCTATTCCATATAATAAAAATAAATCTATAGAAAAAGTTTTTGCAGAAAGACATCATATTTGCTCTTTTATAGTAGATAATGATAAAATTTATGCAATATCTTGCACTCAAAGACTTGGTGGAGGAAACAGAAGTTTACTCTTTGCTCTTGATATGAATTCTGGCAAAGAGATCTGGAGAATGTGGCCTACAAGAATTAGATTTAAAGGAGTAGACTATATAAATTATTTTAGCAATCTCTATTTTGATAAGATGAATGACCGACTATTTGTATTAGAGCCTAAACCCAAAGAAAAGCCCTCTTATTTTTATTCAATAAAGGCTTCAACAGGAGAAATAATTTGGAAGTATCCGCTATCTTACAATGGAAAAATATTCTTTGATGGTGATAAATTATATCTTACTGATGGAAGTAATTTTATAAAATTTGACCCGGATACAGGTGGTATATACGAAGCATATCAAATGCCATTCCAGTCATACCGAATTTATTCTCTCAGTAATTATGGTAGACCTTTCATTATAGATGGAAAACTATTTGCTTATTGTGAAGAAGAACAAGAGCTTTTGATAGTAAATTTAGACGATATATCAATGAATCCTATAGATCCAGTTACATTAAGAATTAAAATTAATGAATATATACTATCATCATTAGTTCTTGATGACAATATACTTTATTTCTCAACTACTGATAAAGCAATGATTGCATGGGATTTATCCAAAAATAAAAAATTGTGGGAGTATACCGAAGGAGGAGGCACTTATTACTCGCCAATAATTTATAAAAACAGTGTTATTTTTTATGATGAGCGTTATGGTAGATCATTAATTGCAGCTGACAAGAAAACAGGAGAAATCAAATGGGATATTGAGTTTAATTTAGATTTATCCACATCAATGGTTATTGAAGATCAAACCTTATTTATTGCAATTACAGATGACAAAAATCCTCTTGCTAATCTAAAGGAAACTTCATATATTTGTGCAATAAACCCAAATAATGGTAAAGTAATCTGGAAATTTAAAGCTGAGGATGAGGTTATAAGTTTTAAAATACTAAACGATAAACTTTATTGTAGCTGTATTGATGGATATCTCTATATTTACAGAATTTCAAATTAATGTGCCATTATACATTAAAGGAATTTAACTCATTTATTATGCAGGAGGACTGAGAGCAAATAAAACAACTGATACTGAAATTATAACTTATCATTATCAGGTAGGAACTTTATCAAAAGAGGTCCACAAAGATAAAGTAACTGGAGAAGTAATTAAAACTATAAGATACATCCCTTATGGAATTAAGATAGAGGAGGGAGGAACTGAAACAATTTATTTCTATGTTACTGATATGAGAGGCTCAGTAATAGCTTTAACAGATGAAGATGGATATATCATTGAAACCTACTCTTATGACCCATTTGGAAATATATTATCAACACCAACAATTTATAACTCAAAACTATTCATTGGTAGAGATGATTTCTTGTATGATACAGAAACTGATTTATACTATATGCATGCAAGGTATTATGACCCAGAAGCTGGTAGATTCATAATGAAAGACCCAGTCTCTGGCTATCTCACAAAACTTATTGATGGTGGATTCCGCATCAAGTACAGAATAACAAAAGGGGGTAGTGAAGAATGACAATAGGGGGTGTAAGGAATGACAATAAAGATAAGTGCTAATGACCCAATAAATAAAATAGACCCAGTTGGCACTACACCACAGAATACAGGGCTTCCACCAAGATATGAAAATGAACCAAAAGCAGTTAAATGGGATAGAAGTAATAGAACTACATTTTGTACTCCAATTATAGCCAATCTTGCTGATTTTGGTTGGCCAGAAAACTATGATCCACTTCGCTATAGAAATAAGCCAGGAGATCTCACATATTACTGGTATAGTGAACAAGTCTGGACTAATCTAAAGAGAATGAAAGCAGGATTAAGACCTAAGAAGTGGGATCCGTGGGTAATACCACCAGAAGAAGACATACCTTAACTCTCAAAATCAGGAGATAACATGAATGAATAAGTTTAGATATATAATTTCTTCAATGTTGATTTCTTCCATTTTGCTATATTTTTCTATAAGTGGCGTAACTAAGTGCCTTAGTAATTTTAAACCTAACTTTGAATCAATAAAGCTAAATAATATAACCTCTACGCAAAATTTAAAATATCTTCTTCCAGCTGGTCAAATGGATACTTTTTTCTTTCCTATAGATTTAATAAATAATGATAAATTCTTATTTTATTACTCTAAACTTAATACTCTTAACCTTAATTCAGGCGAAGTAACTCCTCTAATAATAGATTCTTCAGTTCTTGCGCCATGGTCTCTCTTAGGACATTCGTTTGAGAACCCAGAACCAGGTAATTTTGTGATTTTATCTGAAAATGGAATCATACTACCAGAAATAAAAGATAACAGCGATAAAGATAACAGTTCAATTAGAAAGAATGTTTCAATATCTGCATATGACTATAACACAGGAAAATTGATTTGGAGAACACCTTTAGAAGCTTTAAACCTTGTTGAACTTGAGCATAGATACAAGTTAAATCTAACTGAGCAAGGCTTACTTTATACATCTATAGATCCTTTTCTTCTCTATTGTTTAGATGCTGATACAGGAAAGATTAAATGGATTTACAACGCAGAAAAAGATTTTGGAAATCTTAGTGCATTATATCATATTCCAGCTTCAATGGCATATTGGAGATCCTTTCAATTCTTTGTGGAATACTTTTATAGTGATGGAATAGTTACTTATTTAAGCTATTCTTCTAAAGCTGACACCCCTGAAAAATCCAAATCAATTAAGAAACATTTATTAATTTCATGGGATGGGAGACTAATATCTGAATTAAAATATGAACCAATAGGTTTTATAGAAGATAAATATATCTTTTATAGAGAAGATAAAAATTCAAGCAAGTACTACATAGGATCAGCAAGATTGATTGATAGTTCAGTAATATGGCAAAGAGAAATTCCATTAAAACTTACTACTTTATACCCTAAAGAAAATACCTATTTTCTTTTTAATGAAAGAGAAATATCAATTCCTGAAATTCCCTGTGAAATTTTGACAGATTATTATTTCCTATTAGGTGGACGGAATGATAAAGAAGACTTTGTGAATTGCTTTTCAATTAAAACTGGACAAAATTTGTGGACTTATTCCCTTCCAAAAGGTTCATTAAGTAATATGTATCCTTTTGAAGACAAAGTATTCATCCACAAAAATTTAGAAGGTGAAGAGCAAGAATCAGTAAAAGTTCTATCAATAAATAATGGCAAGAAATTAAGAGAATACAATTTTAATAAGCCTGTACCGCCAGAGAGAGAATTTTATGGTTCATCTAATGAAATAATTTATGTAAATAAAGTATTTAATAATTACTTAATTTTCTTTAGACATTGTATTATTGAATTATCAAATAATTATGATTTTATTTCAATAGCTTCATATGAAGAATTAAGTGGAACTAACTTATATTGGGAACTTGATGCTCCTGTACCAGTTATTATAGAGAATAAGAATTGGCTTGTATTATCGATTGTTCCAATGAGAGGTGGAGGAGCAACAGGAGGGCTGATATTAAGTTTCTCTAAAGAGGAAAATGTCGTTTCTAAAGCAGAAGACAGTTCTAAAGATAAACAGAAGAATGAAAATGATAATCTTGCAAAAAATAATATTACCAAAGATAACAAGAGGAATTCTAATGTTAATGAAATTGAAAAAAAATTATCAAGTTATTTACCGGAAATATTCGTAATCGTCTTTTTACTAATTGTGCTATTTGCGATTATAGTTTTTAAGAGAAGAAGATTTAAAAAAAATTAAGATATTATTAATTACATCCCTTATAGAATCAAGATAGAGCAGGCAGGAAATACCGAAACTTACTTTTATGTTACTGATATGAGAGGCTCAGTAATAGCTTTAACAGATGAAGATGGATATATCATTGAAACCTACTCTTATGACCCATTTGGAAATATATTATCAACACCAACAATTTAT
>Ga0209409_1001809_pt1 | contig 17416 bp, 15 predicted proteins | sample AD_JPNMR1_MetaG_FD_184424 | JGI IMG/M metagenome (GOLD analysis project Ga0209409, IMG submission 184424) | Active sludge microbial communities of municipal wastewater-treating anaerobic digesters from Japan - AD_JPNMR1_MetaG (SPAdes) (version 2) | ecosystem: Engineered > Bioreactor > Anaerobic...
TTCAGGGTCTATCCTTACAAGTCCTTCATAGTCTACCTCCCTAACCAGAAGCATAGTATCTGCCGTCCCTAGCATAACCATTCTCCAGGTACCACCATACTGACCCACTTCCTCTACCGGAACCACTACTATTGGTTTTTCTGGTAATCTTTTCTCCACTGTAGGGAGTTTTCCTTGCTTTACCAGTTCTTGCAATGCTGGTGCCTCTGAAAAACGTGCGATCTTTTTCCCGGTAGCTTTTTCATAATCAGCAGGACTATTATATTGTGACGGTGATGGTGGTTTGGGAGCAGGATCAAAACGTATTTCCTGGGCATAAGATAAAGGCGCTAAAATTAATAAAAACATTAAGCTTACTATAAGACACTTTTTTATCATACTTTTGAAGCCTCCTTATCGTATAAAACATAAAATCTCGAAAACTCTGATTTTGCTCTTCACCCCCGCAACTAATCCCCTTGACTCTTCTTTCTATGGTTTCTATATTCTTCTTTCCACACATCACTCCTTTCATTTTATACTTATCTATCAAGGTGTGCTTGCCTTACTCTTCAAGCCTCAATACACCGTTATAGGAATAATAATACTATAGATATCAAAATACTACAAGAACTTTCTGAATATTAATCGTTGGAAATGATTAGCCAGGAAAAATCTTTTGAGATATAATATAGGGCATATGAAAAGAGCTTTGAGTTCAACATATTATATAGAGGATAATAAATATAGCTTTGGTTTACTGTTCCGATATATTTTGATACCTTTTCTTATTATTCTATTTCTGGTAGAGCCGGTCTATGCAAATTCAAATATTAAGGGATTATTTACTGCTGTCCCCTGGGACAAGCAGCTTCACTTTACCTGGGGGTTTGTCTTGACAGTAACCCTCGTAGCTTTAACAGGCTCTTTTACTACAGGGATATTTACTGTTATCCTTCTTGGATTAACCAAAGAATATTTCATAGATGATTTCCCTGACATGGAAGATTTTATATATACCTTTTGCGGAACTCTTCTTGGATGTTTGATCACCAGCACATTGATACAGAGGTAGAGAAATTTACATGCTAGAATATTGTCCTGGGACTTTTCATAAATCTTTGACTATCCTTATAGAAATTAGTATAATTTCGTTACAAAATACTATAAGATTCAGGAGGTAATTATGGAAAGAAAGTGGAGTTTTGAGACACTGGCTTTACATGGAGGGCAGGAGGTTGACCCGTACACCTTGTCCAGATCGGTACCTATATACCAGACCACGTCTTATTTATTCAAAGATGCCGAACACGCTGCAAGATTATTTGCAGTTGAAGAGGAAGGTTATACATACTCCAGGATGATGAATCCTACTGTTAATACATTCGAGAAAAGGGTTGCTCTACTTGAAGGTGGGGTTGGGGCATTAGCTACAGCTTCAGGTCAGGCGGCAGAACTTATCGCTATTTTAAATATAGCCAAGGAGGGGGATGAGATTGTCTCCAGTTTTAGCCTGTATGGAGGAACATATAATCTTTTTGCCTCTACATTTAAGAGATTAGGTATAACTGCTAAATTTGTAGACCCTTCTGATCCTGAGAACTTTAGGAAAGTTCTTACTTCCAGGACAAAAGCTATTTACGCTGAGACGCTTGGAAATCCAAAGCTTGATACACTTGATATAGAAGCAGTTGCTGATATAGCTCATAATGCAGGGGTTCCTCTCATTATAGATAATACTATCCCTTCGCCGTATCTGGTGAGACCTGTAGAATATGGTGCCGATATAGTGATTCATTCCGCCACAAAGTTTATTGGTGGACACGGGACATCAATTGGTGGAATAATTGTTGACAGTGGTAAATTTGACTGGAAGAATGGGAAATTCCCTGAGATTGCGGAGCCAGACCCTACATATCACGGATTGAATTATATAGAAAAGTTTGGAGAGGCTGCGTATATTTCTAAGGCAAGGTTACAATTGATGAGAGACTTAGGGGCTTGCATGAGTCCATTCAACGCTTTTCTCTTCTTGCAGGGACTTGAGACATTACCGATAAGAATGGAAAGACACAGTCAGAATGCTATGGAAGTCGCTCAATTTCTGAAGAATCATCCTAAGGTCAGCTGGGTTAATTATCCTGGTCTTCCTGATAACCCATACTACAACACAGCTAAGAAATATTTCAATCGTAATCTCTTCGGTGCTATGATCGGGTTTGGAGTTAAAGGAGGCTTGGAGGCTGGCAAGAAGTTTGTAAATAATGTGAAATTATTGTCTCATCTTGCCAATATAGGAGATGCCAAGTCTTTGGTAATTCATCCCGCTAGCACTACTCATGCCCAGCTCACTCCGGAGGAGCAGCTGGCAGCAGGAGTAACCCCTGACTTTATAAGACTTTCCATCGGATTGGAAGGTATAGATGATATAATTTATGATATAGATCAGGCTTTGAGTAAGGCATAGAAGAATGGAAGAGGTTTTTTATGTAGAGACACAGTACTATACCTTTGCACATCCACCAGACGAATTGGTACTGGAAAGTGGAGAAAAATTAGGACCGATAACACTGGCGTATGAAACCTATGGAGAACTTGATAAAGGTAAAAAGAATGCCATACTTATACTGCATGCTCTTTCCGGGGATGCCCATGTAGCAGGGTACCATAAGGGTGATAGAAAGCCTGGCTGGTGGGACAATATGGTTGGTCCAGGTAAGGCTTTTGATACAAATAAATACTTTGTCATATGCTCCAATGTGATTGGTGGATGTAAGGGTTCGACAGGTCCATCTTCTATTAATCCAGCCACAGGTAAACCTTATGGGCTTGAATTCCCCGTGATAACAATAAAAGATATGGTTAATGCCCAAAAATATCTTATAGATTACCTCGGTATTGAGAAGATATTATGTATCGCCGGTGGTTCAATGGGTGGAATGCAGGTCCTTCAATGGACTGTAAGTTATCCCCAGCTGGTAAGGTCTGCCATACCGATAGCAACAGCCAGCAAGAACAGAGCCATGCAGATTGCCTTCAATGAGGTTGGAAGGCAGGCTATAATGAGTGATCCAAACTGGAATAAGGGTGATTACTATGGTAAGTCTCATCCTGATACAGGTTTGGCGATTGCCCGTATGGTTGGTCATATCACATATTTAAGTGAAGTTTCTATGGAGCAAAAGTTTGGCAGGAGATTACGTCAGAAAGAGAGGTATGGGTATGATTTCTCGGTAGATTTCGAGGTGGAAAGTTATTTACACCATCAGGGGTTGAGTTTCACACAGAGATTTGATGCTAACAGCTATCTGTATATTACAAAGGCTATAGATTACTTTGACCTTGCAAATGGGTATGGTTCTCTCTTTGAGGCGTTCAGCAATTCTGGTGATACAAAGTTTCTTGTAATATCTTTTACTTCAGACTGGCTCTATCCACCAGTTCAGTCCAAGGAGATAGTTCGTGCGCTGGAGGCAAATGGTATAGATGTTACTTATAGGGAGATAGAGTCAAATTACGGACATGACGCATTTTTACTTGAGGAAGATGAACAGACCCGTATAATAAGTAGCTTCCTTGAGCATGTTTATAGAGGGATAAGATGAGGAGAGACTACGAGATTATAGTGGGTCTTATAGATAAAAATGCCAGGGTTCTAGACCTGGGCTGTGGAAATGGTGAGCTGCTTGCTCTGTTAGAGAAGGAGAAGAATATAAGGGGGAAGGGGATAGAGATAAACGGGAAAAGGGTATCTGAAAGTATTTCAAGAGGGATATCTGTCTATCAGGGTGATATGGAAGAAGTTCTGCCTGAGTATCCGGATAAATCGTATGACTACATTATAATAAGTCAGACACTTCAAGAGATTAGAAACCCTGAACTGGTAATAACTCATTCACTGAGGGTATCCAGATTCGTTATCGTTAGCCTTCCAAACTTTGGATATTGGAGGATAAGACTATCTATCCTATTTAAAGGGCAGATCCCCTCTTCTATAGGAGACTTTGTCTACACCTGGTATGAAACTCCGGACGTTCATCCCCTCAGTATAAGAGATTTTGAAGATTACTGTAAGATAAAAGGTATAAGAATAGTCAAGGCATATTATCTGGCTCACGACAGGATGATCAGTATATGCCCTAACCTCTTTGCCACCCTGGGGATATATATGCTGACTCAGTCTTCGTAGAGTTCGGTAGATAGATATCTCTCACCTGTATCAGGTAGAATTACCACGATGAGTTTACCCTCGTTTTCTTCTCTCTTTGCTATCTGAATTCCTGCGTAAACTGCTGCTCCACTTGATATACCCGCCAATACTCCTTCCTCCTTAGCTAATCTTCTGGCGGTCTCTATCGCTGATTCATCACTTACTCTTATAACTTCATCTATGATGTCTCTATTCAGAACCTCTGGGATGAATCCTGCACCAATGCCCTGAATCTTATGTTTCCCCGGTTTTCCTCCGGATAGTACCGGAGATTTTTCAGGTTCAACAGCTATAGCCCTGAACGATGGTTTTCTTGGCTTTATAACTTCTGCTATCCCTGTAATTGTCCCTCCACTTCCTACTCCGGCAACCACAATATCCACTTTGCCATCCGTATCTCTCCATATCTCTTCTGCAGTCGTTTTTCTGTGTATTTCAGGATTGGCTGGATTTTTGAATTGATATGGAATAAAATAGCTAGGATTAGTACCGGCTAATCTCTCTGCCTCTTCTATAGCTCCTTCCATACCCTTTTCTCCAGGAGTAAGAATGATTTCTGCACCAAATGCCTTCAATAATTTTCTCCTCTCGATACTCATAGTGTCAGGCATTACCAGTATACATCTATACCCTTTTAATGCACATACCCATGCCAATGCTATCCCGGTATTTCCACTGGTGGGTTCTATTATTATTGAATCTTTATTTATCTTCCCCAATCTTTCTGCTTCTTCAATCATACTCACCCCTATTCTATCTTTTATGCTCCCAGCGGGGTTGAAGAATTCCAATTTTGCCACCAGGCTAGCCCTTATATCTCCTCCAATTTTATTCAGCCTAACTAACGGGGTATTCCCTATGAGGTCTCTCATACTTTCAGCTATTTTCATCAAAGATTCCTCCTCTGTCTTATGGAAATCTTATCGATTATATCATATTTATATCAATTTTACCTGAAAATACTTGATATATTTTCTACAATCTATAAAATTATTATAATTACATAATTAAAACGGTAAGAATAAAATTTGGAGGTGTAAACTTTAATGGAAGTACCTATTGGTAAAGGTAGATGGGCAACAAGGTCTTATGGTTTTGAAGAGATATCCATAGTACCAGGGGATATAACCGTTGACCCTGAACTGGTAGATGTTTCTCTGGAGATAGGTGATTTTAAATTTGAAATTCCGATAATTGCAGCAGCTATGGATGGGATTGTAGACCCAAACTTTGCTGAAGTGATGGGAAAACTTGGAGGATTGGCGGTACTGAACCTTCAGGGAATCCAGACCAGGTATGAAAATCCTAAAGAAGTACTGGAGGAAATCGTCTCTGCTCCTCCTGAAAAGGCTACTGAAATAATGCAGAAGATTTATAAGGAACCGGTAAAGGATGAGCTGGTATATAAAAGGATAAAGGAGATGAAAGACTCAGGGATTGTTACTGCCTGTTCTTCTATCCCCCAGGAAGCAGAGAGAATGGTAAAGATAGCTGTAGAGGCAGGAGTTGATATCTTTGTAGTCCAGTCTACAGTTATTACCGAGAGACATAAGGCTAAGAGTTATACCCCATTAAGTCTGGCAAAATTCACCAGAGAAACATCTGTTCCTGTTGTGGTTGGTAATGTGGTAAGCTTCAGTGCTGCCACGGAGTTGTTTGAGACAGGGATAAGCGGTATTCTGGTTGGAGTTGGTCCAGGTGGAGCCTGTACTACCAGGCAGGTCCTGGGGATAGGTGTGCCACAGGTAACTGCTATTGCAGATGTGGCTTACGCCAGGGATATCTTTTACCATAGAACCGGGAAATACATACCTGTGATAGGGGACGGAGGGATGAATACAGGTGGAGATATAGCTAAAGCTATTGCCTGCGGTGCAGATGGAGTAATGCTGGGGCAGGCACTGGCTCGAGCTGAAGAAGCCTTTGGTAGAGGCTATCACTGGGGTATGGCTATGAGTCACTCTGCTCTCCCGAGGGGAACAAGGGTACATACTGGGACAACAGGAACACTTAAGGAGATACTCTTTGGTCCGGCTAAAACGGATGATGGGACTCAGAATCTTGTTGGTGCATTGAAGAATTCTTTAGGGGTCTGTGGTGCTCTGAATCTCAAAGAGATGCATCAGGTAGAGATTGTTATAGCTCCTTCTATAAAGACTGAAGGTAAGATACTTCAACAGGCTCAAAAAGTGGGAATGGGAAAATAAATTATTTTAGAATACCAGTATTATATCCAGTAGCTTCTCCACTCTTTAATTTTTACGTGAAGTTACATCTCTTACTTTTATAATGCTCCTCTAAGAAGAAAAGGATATTCCCCTCTCCATCTCAGGGAGAGGGGGTAATCTTAGTAAGGTTTTATTGATGTCTGACAATTTTGGGAAAAGCTATTGACAAAAATCTTTAATACTTTATACTGTTAATATTAACAGTATTTAGCTGGAATAATTTAATTTGTGAGGATAACATTAACAGATGGCTACTATAAAGGATGTTGCTGAGAAAGCTGGAGTATCGGTAATGACCGTCTCCAGGGTGATAAATAATAATAAATATGTGAGCCAAGAGACAAGAGAAAAAGTAGAGCAGGCGATGGAAGAACTTGGTTATATTCCCAACGCTCTGGCTCATGGATTGATTACCAAGAAGACTCATGTACTAGGCTTGATAGTCTCCGATATTACTAACCCTTTCTTTACAACGATAGCTAGAGGAGTAGAAGATACAGCTATTAAGAATGGATTTAACACTATACTTTGCAATTCAGATGAAGATGTAGAGAAGGAAGAGAGATATATAGAACTTTTGCTAAGAAAAAGAGTAGAGGGAATTATTCTTAGCCCTGCAGACTGTGATAAGAGGAGAAGAATAGAACAGATAATATCCAGAAAGATCCCGCTGGTTCTTATAGATAGACGTATCAGTGGACTACAGATTGACCGTGTATATAGTGATAGTATAAATGGAGCTTATGAGTTAACAAAATATCTAATAGATCTTGGGCATAGAAGAATAGGCATTATAATAGGACCAAGAAGGATATCTACAGCAGTAGATAGAGTGGAAGGATATAAAAGAGCTCTTCAGGAAGAGGGGATTTCAATGGAAGAAGAGCTGATAAGATGGGGAAAGAAATATAGTAGAGAAGATGGATATTTAAATGCAATAGAGTTATTAACTCTTGAGCACCCTCCTACTGCGATATTTGGAGGAAATAGACTGATAACGGTGGGTATACTTAGAGCTATTAGAGAGTTGAAGCTTAGAATTCCTGATGATATTTCTGTGGTTTCTTTTGATGAGGTGGAAGATATATCGGTAACAAATCCATTTCTTACTGTGATAAGCCAGAATTCGTATGTTATGGGAGTGGTAGCTACCGAACAGCTTTTAGAAAGAATAAGGGGGAATAATAAATCTCCGGAAGACCTGCAGGAAATTGTATTACAGCCAAGATTAATTATAAGAAAGTCCTGTGGGAGCCCAAAGGAGGAGGTGATGAAAGAATAGGGCTAGATGGCTGTGGAGATAAAAGCAGATTATCGAAAATATTTTATTAGAGGAGGTATTAAAAGATGGAGAAGTTTTTGAGGATTTTATTGTTAATATCATTGTCTTTGTTCCTAGTCTCTGAGCCAATATCTTTTGTGTATGCTCAGAAAGGATTGTCGATAGGACAGTATGAAATTAAAGAGTACGAGCAGTTAACAAGTAAAAAAATAACCACAATTAAAGAGGCACCAATGCTGTCAGAACTGGTAAAGCAGGGTAAACTTCCTCCAGTAAAGGAGAGACTTCCTGAAGAGCCATTAGTAGTGGAACCTTATGAAGAGACAGGACAATATGGCGGGACCTGGCATATATCCGAACCAATTAACTATAATATCTATCAACTTCGACATGAGTTGCTTTTAAGATTTGATGATCCAGCTGCCAGAGGAGAAAAAGGGCAACCTGTGATTCGCCCTAATCTAGCGGTGAATTGGCAGATTTCAAAGGATGCTAAGATTTATACAGTCCACCTTAGAAAAGGAGTAAAATGGTCGGATGGAGGACCGTTTACTGCGGATGACCTTATATTCTGGTACGAAGATGTACTTCTTAATAAGGATCTTACTCCTATTATACCAGAATGGTTTCGAACTAAAGATGCGGTAGGAAAGGTAGAAAAGATAGACCAGTATACCGTTAAATTTACTTTTCGTAATCCAAACCCTATCTTTTTAGAAACTCTATACTCTAATTCCAGTGAGCCAATAGTCAGTTATCCTAAACATTACTTGAAACAGTTCCATCCTAAATATACCTCAGCAGATGACCTTAATAAAGTATTGAAGTCAGAAGGATTTTCTGCATGGAATCAGCTGTTTTTACAGAAAGCAGACTATAAGGTAAATCCTGACTTGCCTGTACTGGTCCCCTGGCAGCTTAAGACAAAGCCTGGTCAACCGGTTCAAATTATGGAGAGGAATCCTTATTACTTTAAAATAGATCCAGCTGGAAACCAATTACCCTATATAGATAGGATAGCACTTGAAATAGTTTCTGATGCAAATGTTGCTCTTATGAAAGCCTTGTCAGGCGCAACAGATTGGGGATGCCATTTTATTGGTGGACTAAATGATCTGCCAGTCTTAATAGAAGGCGCAGAAAAAGGAGGTTATGATGTAGCTATCAGATACACGTTGGATGGTATAACGGCAGTAGCTCTGTTTATCAATCAAAATGTTAAGGATCCGCAGCTTCGTAAGCTCTTCCGTGATAAACGCTTTAGATTAGCCTTATCTCTTGCGGTTGATAGAGATGCAATAAGTAAGATTCTTTATGCTGGACAGAGTGAGAAAAGACTTTTGGTGATGCCTGAAAGTTCTCCTTATTATTCTCCAGAACAACTTAAATCTGCATCAAAATATGTAGACTATGATCCCAAAAAAGCTAACCAATTGTTAGATCAGTTGGGTCTTACTAAAAGAGATAAAAATGGTATTAGACTCTTTCCGGATGGGACTCCGGTTGAGATACTGGTGGAATATCGTCATTCACCTGGTTCCTATCAGGGTGATACTCCGGAATTAATAGCTAAGTATTTAACTGATGTTGGAATTAAAGTAGCCTTGAAATATGAAAGCTCATCACTACTTTCCACAAGAACTGCTGCCAATGAACATCAAGTAGTAGCGATTAACATAAGTGGACCCTGGCATTCTATACTAGGATATGGATTTCTTCCGAGTTCAAATCCTACAACTCTATACTGGGCTCCTCTATGGTATAGATGGTTTATTTCTAACGGTAAAGAAGGAGAAGAGCCTCCTGCAGTCTTTAAGAAGCTTGTAACATTAGGGGATGGAATCTTAGGAGGACTTACTATTGAAGCTAGAAGAAAGATGGTTACAGAGATTCTTAGACTCCATAACGAGAACCTCTGGATAATACCTATAACCACTTACCCAGGTGAAGCTCATGTAATAAAGAAGAATTTCAGGAATACTCCCAGAAAAGTTACCGGTTTACAGAATTTTTATCACCGTCAACCTCTATATCCTGAGCAGTTCTTTATAAAGCAATAAATTTAATTTCCCCCAGACAATTCAAGACTAATAGCTAGATTGTCTGGGGGGATATTATTACTTGAAAGGAGTTGAAAATTATGTCTAACAAACCTAAAGTTCTATTAGCAATGCATAGAAACCTTGGAGAACAGATCTTTAACAAAAAAGATCTCGAGTATTTTAAGACATTTGTAGAAGTTAACAATGTTGGTTCTCTTCCAGAAAAGATAGATGAGTCATTTATAAAAGATAATATAAGAGGTGTAGATATCTGTGTTACCTGTTGGGGGACCCCTCCTTTTGGTAAAGAGATTCTAGATAATGCTGATAATTTAAAGCTTATAGCACACTCTGCCGGTTCTGTTAAACCCATAGTAACAGATTATGTATGGGAAAGAGGTATTAGAGTAACTAGTGCTGCCCCGGCTATAGCAGTTGCGGTAGCAGAGATGACTTTAGGGCTTATGATTATATCTTTACGGAGGATATTTCACTTTAATGAACTTACTCATAAAGGGTTTTGGAAATCAGATGAAGAGATATCCAAGACTAGGTCCCTCTACTGTGTTACAGTAGGTGTAGTGGGTGCCAGCAATGTAGGTAGAAATGTTATAAAACTCTTAAAGAACTTTCAGGTAGAGATACTCCTTTATGACCCCTATGTAACTCAAGAGGAAGCAGATAAACTTGGAGTAAAACTTGTATCTTTAGAAGAACTTATGTCAAAATCAGATGTAGTATCTCTTCATGCCCCAAGTATCCCTGAGACATACCATATGATAAATAAGAATAATATAAGTCTCTTAAAGCCAGGCTCCATAATTATAAACACTGCAAGAGGTTCATTGATCGATGAAGCCTCTCTCATAGAGAGGCTTGCTAGGGGAGATATCTTTGCCTGTCTAGATGTTACAGACCCTGAACCTCCAGATATCAATAGTCCATTGAGGAGATTACCCAATGTCATTCTTACTCCACATATAGCAGGAGGAAATTCAGTGACAGATAGATGGAGACAGGGTAGATATATTATAGATCAGATATATAAATTTATTACCCAGGGCACTATGGATTATGAGGTTACGAAAGATATGCTTACGAGAATAGCTTAGGACTTTAAGATGAGAGAAAAGACTCTTAAGCTTAACCTCAGAAGTAGAGTAAGAGTAGCCGAAGATATCTGGGAAGAGAGGATAGATGCGAAGAGTTTTAATATAGATAAAACAGCTATACTTCTCTGTGATATATGGGATAATCACTGGTGCAGTGGAGCTAAAAAAAGAGTAGACATACTTGCCCCCAGGATTAATAGAGTAGTCAGCGTAGCAAGAGAAAATGGGATTCAGATCATACATTCTCCATCAGATACTATGGATTTTTATAAGGGTACTGTGTATAGAAAGAGAATCTTAGAGGTACCCAGAATAGAACCAGTGGAGTTATTGTCTTTTTATGAGCCTCCTCTTCCCATAGATGACTCAGATGGGGGATGTGATTCTGGAGAAAAACCCTGGTATAAAGCCTGGACAAGAGAACATCCAGCGATAGAGATAAGAGGAAACGATGTGATATCTGATAATGGTATAGAAATATACAGCTTTCTAAGATACTTAAACATAGATACCCTTATCTATATAGGTTTTCACACAAATATGTGTATACTCAAGAGACCTTTCGGAATAAGAAACATGAAAAGATACGGTATAAACTGCATTTTGGTTAGAGACCTTACAGATGCTATGTACAATCCCGATATGCCTCCATACGTATCTCATGAAAAAGGTACTGAGTTAGTAATTCAGCATATAGAAAAATATCTCTGCCCCACTATATTGAGCGAAGACTTGGAGAAATTATATTAGGAGGGATAAAAATGGAAAAGAAATATGTCTTTTCGGTATTTACAAAACCATGGCAGAATATGCCGGTGAAGGAATTGGGGGAGTTTGTAAGTAAACTGGGTTTTGATGCCATCGAGTTTCCTGTAAGACCAGGTTATCAGGTAGAACCTGAGAATGTAAAAGAAGGATTACCGAAACTTGCCAGAGAGTTAAAGAGTTTTGGAATAGATATAGCCAGTATAGCAGGACCTACAGATGAGGATACCTTTATAGCCTGTGCAACAGCCGGGATACCTGTAATCAGGGTTATGTGTAGAGTAGAAGAAGATGGCTATCTTGCATCTGAAAAGAAGGCAAGAAAGGACCTTGAATCGCTTCTACCTTTATGTGAAAAGTACAATGTAAAGATAGGAGTTCAGAATCACTATGGTAAGTTTGTGTCTCCAAATTCAGCTGGACTTATGAGACTTGTAGAGAAATTTGATCCAAATTATATAGGAATTATCTGGGATGCAGCTCACAATGCACTGGGTGGAGAAGAGCCAGAGATGGGACTTGATATAGTATGGTCGCATCTCTGTATGGTTAATCTAAAAAATGCTTTTTGGAGAAGAAAGACAGGACCTGAATTAGAAGCAGAGTGGGAAATATACTGGACCAGCGGGAAGCAAGGTCTTGCCAGCTGGAGAAGGGTTGCTGAATATCTTAAGAAGAGGAACTACAGAGGAGTTATATGTTTAACTGCAGAGTATACAACTAAAGACGAGGTGGATAGACTGATAGCTGAAGATATAAAATTTGCCCGATCACTATTTTATGAGGATTAAGATGGAAGACTCAAAGGTTAGAATCGCCTTTATAGGTTGTGGAGTAATGGCTAATAAAGTTCATTATCCATCTCTAACATCTTTTTCTGATGTGGAGATTGTTGCCATATGTGATGTAGATACAGAAAGACTTAATACTACTGGCGACAAATATAATATCGAGAAGCGATACGCAGATTATAAAAAGATGATAGAAGAAACTTCCCCCGATGCTGTATACGCCATAGGTCAACCACATATAATGTACGATATCTGGATGTGGTGTCTAAAGGAGGGACTTAATTTATACATAGAAAAACCTATGGGTATAACTATACATCAGGCAAGAATGCTTGCCTATATGGCAGAGAAGAAAGGTTGCATTACTCAGGTAAGTTTCCAAAGAAGAGCTGTTCCGTTATTAGTAAAACTTAAAGAGGAGTGTCTAAAACATGGACCTGTAGTTCATGCGGTCTGTGAATTTTATAAATATAACATAGAACCATATTTAGAGGCTAGAGACCATATGATGGATGACGGTGTGCATGCAATAGATACACTCAGATGGATATGCGCAGGAGAAGTAAAGAGGATACTCAGTGTAACCAGGAACGTTTTAGTCCCTGATATCAACCTTATATCAGCAATACTTGAATTTGATAATGGTTCTATCGGAGTTATGATAAATAGCTGGACAAGTGGAAGAAGGATATTTAGAGTCCAGATGCATGCTCCAGGGATATGGGTTGAAGCGGACCCTGAGGATAAAGGACGTTTATATATAAATGGTGATACAAATGGGATTGAGTATGATACAAAAGAGGTGGCAGGAAGTAGCGAGTTCTATGTCTATGCAGGCTTTCAGGCTAAGAACAGAGAATTTATCGATTGTTTAAAACTAAAGAAACAGCCAGGCTCAAACTTTTCTGACGCCCTTAAGACTATGGAGGTAGCAGAAAAAATATTGGCAAAGGCGCTATTGGAGGATTAAATATGGAGTATGTAAAGCCGGTAAAGATAGAATTATACTTTATACCAGTTAAAACCCGTATTCCGCTTAAATTTGGACCAGAAATTTTGACATCTGTTAACTGTGCCAGGGTCCATATGTTTGTCTCTGATAATAAAGGTAAGGTTATGGATGGCTGGGGAGAGACACCTCTGAGTGTTCAGTGGGGATGGCCAAGCAGTATAAGTTATGATACAAGAGACAGAGATATGAAAGAATTTTCTAAGTTATTAGCCAATGAATGGGTAAATTTGAATCTAGCAGGACATCCTGTCGAGATAGGGGACATATTCTTGAAATATGCCCTGCCCCTTACTGTTATAAGGTTTAACTCCAGCCTGAAGGAGAGCAGTGAAAACCTGCCATGGTTAGCAGCACTGATATGTAACTCTGCTTTTGATATAGCATTTCACGATGCATATGCAAAGTATCTGGGATTACCAGTATACAGGATATATAGTAAACAGTTTATGGAGAATGACCTGTCACATTATCTAGAACCTGCTAATGATACTCAGGTCTCATTTAAAGATAAATATATAGAAGATTATCTACGAATACCACCAAGAGATAGACTTTTAGCGTGGCATCTGGTAGGAGGTACAGACCCTATAGATAGAGATGAACTTACCGGTAACGAGCCAGATGACGGTTATCCTGTCCTTCTAGAAGACTGGATAAAACAAGATGGACTTAGGTGTCTGAAGATAAAACTTAGGGGAAACGATTTTAGCTGGGACTACAGTAGAATAGTTAAGGTGGCAAGGACAGGAATAAAAAATAATGTCCTGTGGTTTTCCATAGACTTTAACTGTACAGTAAAAGACCCAGGGTATGTGGTAGAGATGCTGGATAAACTTTTATACGATGAACCTGAGATTTATGCTAGAACCCTCTATATAGAACAACCATTCCCCTATGATCTGGAATCAAACCCCATTGATGTGAGATGCATATCTGGTAAAAAGCCGATCTTTATGGATGAGAGTGCCCATGACTGGAAGCTCATACTTTATGGTAGAGAGCTGGGATGGAGCGGAGTAGCGCTGAAAACCTGCAAGACACAGACATCTGCCCTATTATCTTACTGTTGGGCTAAGAGTTATGGAATGAGTGTTATGGTTCAGGACCTTACCAATCCAATGTTAGCCCAGATACCACATGTATTACTGGCATCATATATAGATACCATTATGGGGGTAGAGAGTAATTCCATGCAGTTTTATCCCTCAGCGTCAGAACCAGAAGCAAAAGTCCATCCAGGGCTATATAGAAGAAGAGATGGGATGCTGGATCTGAGTTCTATAAAGGGTCCTGGATTTGGTTATCGTATAGAGGAGATAAAGAGAGAATTACCTGAGCCTGACTTTATAATAGGAGAATGAGGATTTCAATATGAATAGATTGGAGAAAGATAAGGTTCAGTTTGGTATCATAGGTTGTGGAGCCATAGCCAACATACATGCCATGGCGATTAAGGCTATAGAGAATGCTGAACTAAAGGCAGTTGCTGATGTTAATATAGATAATGCGCGGAAGTTTGCTGAGAGGCATAATATAAAAGAATATTACTCAGACTACAGAGAGCTACTTAAAGATAGAGATATAGACATAGTGAATATATGCACACCCAGCGGGTTAAGGGAAGATGTAGCGATAGCATCTGCCAGGGCTGGGAAACATATAATAGCAGAAAAACCTGTAGAGGTAACTGTAGAGAAGATAGATAGAATTATAGCTGAGTGCAAAAGACATAACGTAGCTCTAGCGGGTATATTTAATTATAGATACAATAAGAACTACAGGATTATATATGACACAATCCAGAAGGGTAGATTTGGGAGACTTATCCTGGGAGATGTCTATATAAAGTGGTACAGGGATAAGGAATACTATACCAGTTCTGGGTGGAGAGGGACCTGGAAATTTGATGGTGGTGGGGCATTGATGAATCAATCGATCCATTTTATAGACCTTCTCCAGTGGTATATGGGACCAGTTGAAAGTGTGAAAGCCTATACTGCTCAGGCTGTACATAGATATATAGAGACAGAAGACCTGGGTATAGCCATAGTGAAGTTTAAGAATGGGGCACTTGGAGTGATCGAAGGGAGTACTGCAATCTATCCTGGTTTATACGATAGGGTGGAGATACATGGAGAGAACGGAAGTGTATTGATAGAGGATAGTAGAATAGTCAGATGGGAATTCAGGGATCAGGAACCTTTAGACCAGAAAATAATAGAAGAGAAGGGGTTAGAGACTTTCGATCTGGGTAGCTCAAGAGATCCAATGGAAATCCCATATGAATTACATAAAAGAGAGATAGAAGACATAATAAATTCTCTGAAAGAGGGCAAGAATCCAGCCATAGATGGTTACGAGGCGAGGAAAGCGGTAGAGATAATTACTGCTATTTACAGGGCGGGTGAAACAGGAGAAGAAGTCAGACTATAGAGTTGAATGATAGATGGATAAATAGAGTATCAAAACGGGGGCTCCTGAGAGAGTCCTTTAATTTGTGAATTATTTAGAGCAATAGCTGTATAATAGTATAGAAAAAGTTAATAAAGGGATGATAGTGAGGTTAAAACTATGAATATATATGTTCTGGTAAAACAGGTTCCTGCCACCGATAAGGTTAAAATAGATGAGACAACAGGTACTATGAAAAGGGAAGAAGTTGAAGCGGTTATCAATCCTCTGGATCTCTACGCTATTGAGGGAGCTTTGCGGATAAGAGAGATTTATAATGATAGCCATATAACTGCAGTATCTATGGGACCGTCCAAGGCAGAAGAGGTCTTAAAAGAGGCTATTTCTATGGGGTGTGACCATGGAATACTTCTCTCAGACAGGGCATTTGCAGGGGCAGATACCTGGGCTACCTCGTATACTATAGCCAGTCTTATAAAAAAGCTGGGAGATTTTTCTCTTATCATTACAGGGGAGAAAGCTACTGATGGAGAAACCGGGCAGGTTGGACCAAGTCTTGCCGGACAATTGAATCTTCCAGCAGTGACCTATGTCAGCAGTATAGTAGAAGTAAGAGATGATTATATCGTGGTGGAAAGAGAGATTGAATATGGGACCGAGGTCGTTAGAGTAAGATTACCGGCGGTTATATCTGTGGTAAAAGCTATAGGTGAGCCAAGACTTCCAACTCTCAGAGGTAAGATACGGGCTAGAGAGACCAGAATAGATGTGTATAATCTTGAAACTCTGGGACTTAATAGAGAAGAGGTAGGGCTGTCAGGTTCTCCTACAAGAGTGGTGAAAGTCTTTTATCCTAGGATATCAAGGGAAGGGAAGAAGATTAAGGTTTCAACTTCCGATGAAGCGGTAAATAGTATTATACAATTTCTGGAGATAAGGGGAATCCTATGAGTAAAGATGTCATTATATTAGGAGAAACAAAAGGAGAAAAAATACATCCTGTAACATATGAGTTACTGGCATGGGGCAAAGGGCTTTCAGAAAAATTAAATTCTAATCTATCAGTTGTAATCCTTGGGAGAAATCTAGAAGGTGTTGAGGAGATTATATATTATGGAGCTGATAAAGTATACTATTTTGAACATTCGGCTCTGGATATATTTAATGTTGAGATATACTCTGAAGTATTGGTTCCATTTATAAAGAGGATGCAACCTGAAATCGTTCTGGCAGGAGCTACCACTACAGGAAGAACTATTATGCCCTATCTGGCAGGAAAACTCAAGACAGGATTAACAGCAGATTGTACCTCTCTGGATATAGAAGAAAAAACAGGGTTATTACTGCAAACCAGACCAGCTATAGGTGGGAATGTACTGGCTACTATAAAAACACCACTTCACAAGCCACAAATGGCGACGGTAAGACCCAAAGGGAAAAGACCACTGGAGAGAGATCCAAACCGAAAAGGTGATATAGAGATTATAAGACCAGAAATCAATATAAATTCGAGAATAGAAACACTTGACTTTAAGACAAGAGAGGAAGAGGTCTCGCTGGTAGATGCAGAAATTGTAGTATCA
>Ga0209409_1001810_pt1 | contig 17403 bp, 14 predicted proteins | sample AD_JPNMR1_MetaG_FD_184424 | JGI IMG/M metagenome (GOLD analysis project Ga0209409, IMG submission 184424) | Active sludge microbial communities of municipal wastewater-treating anaerobic digesters from Japan - AD_JPNMR1_MetaG (SPAdes) (version 2) | ecosystem: Engineered > Bioreactor > Anaerobic...
TACCTGCACAATCAACAGGGACAGACCTGAACTAAAGCCCCTCTTCGTCCGTGAAATGCTATTATTAACTTTAAAACAGGCAAAGAAGAAATTTAGATTCTCACTTCTAAATTTTGTATTTGTCTATACCCACTGTCATTTTATTATAAGACCCAAAAGAGGGGAAAATCTATCAAAAATAATGCAGTGGTTACTGGGAACATTCGCTGTTAGATACAACAAAAGATTAAAAATAAGAGGAAAAGTATGATTTGATAGATTTAAGAGTGAATTAATAGAAAAAATTGAGGATTTTGTAAAAAATTTTAAAAAGGTAAATGATAATCTAAAGAAAAATAAAATTCAGGAATCATTAGAAAATTATATTTTTTGTGGGCTTTTTTATTTTAAGAATAAAAATTTTGAATTTCTTGATAGATTGCCTCTATTACTGGAATTTTTGATATGAAATAAAAATTATTATTTAAAAAATTTTTGTTATAATTACAAGATTTTATTCGCTTAAAATAACAATTATTTTATTATATTTAGTGAGATATCTAAAGTAGATCCCTTAAAATCAGAATTGAATATCTCTTTAAACAGAGAAGATTTATCTACATTAAAAAATCTTTTTATTAATTTTAAATAAAAAAAATTACTTTTTTTAAAATTATTATACTAAAATCTAAAAAAATGTGCTATCATTATATATAAGGATATAAAGATAATATGATAGTATTGTCGATTATTAGGATAATATGGAAAGGAAAATTTATGAGAAAAATTATATTTTTTTTATTATTTATAACAATTAATATTAGCGCACTAGAAAATAAATTTTTTACAGAACTCTCTTATAAAAAAATAGCAACATTTAATGATGCAATAACATTAATGAGGCTACTTTATAATGAAAATGATAATAATTCTACATTTATTGATAATGTAATATGGGCTGCGAGTAAGAAACTTTTTAGGGTTACATTACCTATAACAGAAGATCAGGTAAATCCATTAATAACAAGAAAAGAATTGTCGTACTGGATATGCGGGGTTTTAAATCTTGCTGGTAATAAAAATAATGAAACAAGGCTTGGTAGATATCAGTCATATAAGTTATGTGTTAATTTAGGGATAATTGATGCTGGAAGAGGAGCTGATGATAATCTTTCTGGATGGGAGTTACTTAATGCTTTTGCCTATCTAGATTATTATGTCAGATATAATAAAATAACTACAAGAGAAGATAAAATTGAAAAATTGGAAGAGGATTATCAATATTTTCCAGAATGGAGAAAAATATTATATAAAGAGTTTGATGAGCAAAGAGAGGCAGAAAGAAGGGAGAGAGAGGCAAAGAAAATAAAAAAACAAAATAAACAACAAAAAGATACTGAATTTGAACAAAAGTTTAAGAAAGATAATAAAGATAAAAAGTTAAATGATGTTACTTCAGATTCTGAGATAATAGAAAATATAATAGAGGAATAAATATGAATAGACAAAAAATAATAACCATAGTTGTTTTTTTTATCTTTTTATTTATAAATATTTATGCTAATGATGAAACTACGGATCAAAAAGATAGCAAAGAGAAAAAGAATATTTTTGATAAAGAGTATGTTCCAGAAGAAAAGTTAAAAGAACCATCGGTTCTATTTAATATGGGTGGGGATATAATATTAAGATCAAGAATAGAATTTGGTCAGAATGGGCAATATTTTGAAACACTGAGTACTGGTGGTTTTAAACCAGTGCCAAATGATAAATGGATTGGCTTGTTTGATACAAAAATATGGAGTAGAATAGTATTTGAAAAAGAGTCATTTTTACATATTGGGATAAAGGGGATTTTTAAATTTACTGATAATTATATAGTGCCAGCCTTTACTTTTGATGAGTTATATCTTACCTGGAGATATCCCATTGGTAAACTTACCTTAGGTAGAACTATTTATAGCCTTAAGGCTGCAACAATATTCTCTGGTCCTCTTGATGGAATAGAGTTATACATTACAGTCCCATATCTTAATTTTAAAACATTTTTAGGTTACGCTGGATTTTTGGGATTATTTCATCCCTATTTTAACCCTTATACAATATCAGAATATGATGTCTCCTTTCAGGAAGAGACAAATCTCTTAACACCAGCGATGATATTTAAAATAGATGCAGAACAGCCGAGAAGAATATTTTTAGCAACTGATTTTGATATAAACTTTTATGGACAACATATAAATCCTTATTTTTTAATGCAGATGGATATATCAAATATACCTGTTAAATATTATAGTAACAATAAGAATCTAATAAATACTTTTCATATAGGTTTAAATACAGAAGGAAGAATTGTCGAAAATTTATATTACAATCTCCATTTTTCTGGCTTATTTGGGTTTAATCAGGATCTAACAACAAATAATATTTACTCAATATTATCCTGTGCGTTTATAGGTAAGTTAAGATATACCATTGTAAAAGGTGGAAATTCTACTTTTATTCTTGGATATGCTCTCGGAAATGGCAATGCCGAATCGAATTTTAACTTCTGGAAAGATAATAATAATATGACAATAAACAAATTTTACTATTACGGGAGGTTTGATGGTGGCTATGTCTTAAATCCAATACTTTCTAATATTCATTCAATCTCTTTTAAATATATGGTAACGCCAGTAAATAAATTTTCGAATAAACTTACACTCTATCTTGGTCTTTATCAGACATTTAAACTTTTTTCAAATGCTCCTATAAGTGATCCTTCTTTTAATAATGATAGTTATTTAGTCGGTTCTGAATTTGATTTTGGATTAATTGTAAATTCAAGGAATTTCTTTACTTTTTTAATGGATTCTGGGATTTTTCTTCCGGAAAATGATATGACAAATTTCATGCCTACTTTTAAATTAGGAGCAAGTATTATATTTTCATTTTAGTTAAATTTATTTTGTAATTATAAAACTATCTATCTCTTTACCGGTAATATCTTCGACTTTTACTCTGATCTGATTGTTGTTTATATTTATAATAGCAAAACCATCCATATCAAAGACCTGTAATTCAGAATTAATATCCTTTTCATCCCCAGTTTTTGATGGCTTGTTACTACCAAAACTCGGTAATGTAATATATATAATGCCATTTATTTTTTTGGTCCTTTCATATACATGATTATGCCCAGAAATAACAAGATCAACTCTATATTTTTCAAAAAGTGGTGCTAATATCTCTCTTGCCATAAGATTGGAATAGTGTCGCGGAACATACGAATAAGGAGAATCATGCATAACCACAATAATCCATTTTGACTTATTATTTTTTAGAGTATTTTCTATGAATTCATACTGTTTACTACCTTTCAAAAAGGAAGTTTGAGTATCAAGAGTTATAATTCTTAAATTTTTATAGAGATATGTATTATAATATCGTTCTAATCCTAAATATCTTTTTATAAGCGGACTTTCCTCTTCATGGTTACCCATAGCAGTAATAAAAGGTATTCCTTTAATATTTGGCACAAAAGGGGTAAAAAATGTTAAATCCCAGCTAAAAGCCTTAAATCCATCATTTACATTATCACCAGCAGATACAATAAAATCTGGATTATAATTAAAAATTTTCTTTGCACCATCCTCTATTACCTTTGGTTTATTCTGACTATCTGAAATAGCAATAAAAGTAATGCCTTCTTTATTATCAGGAGTTTTAAATTTTATCTTTTCTCCATCCTCGCCTAACTTAAAATAATAAGATGTTGCTGGTTTTAAATTTGGGAGAATTGTCTCATATCCATATTCATACTTTATAACTTTTGCCTCTATCTCATCTTTCTCATTACTCCCATAAAATAGTCTATCTTTATTATTATTCCATAATATTTTATAATTTAAAAAATCTTCTGACATAGGGACAAGCAGTGGTTCTCTTAAAAGTGTCTTATCATCAAAAACTCTTCCCCATGAAAAATCTTTAACAATAACCTCTTCATCTCTATATGGAATATATGTAACTACCAAATCATTGTTATTGTTATCCCTTGCCTTACTTCCCCAATTACCTCTTGTTGGCTGAAATTTAAAATTTCTTCCGGTCTTTAGAGTTAAAGTAGCACTCCAGTAACCATTACTATCTTTTTTAAGAGTAGTAGCATAGGGAACCCACTCCTTATGTTCTGGCACCTCATGAGCAAGAAATATTGTATCCTCTTCGTTTGTATCTGGCGGTGGAAAAATTTTAAAAGTAACATTTACCATCTCTTTAGCAGCAACATAAAAGGTAAAGTCAGTTGTTGACTTTTCTTTTTTATTAAGAGAGATTGTTAAAAATACAGTATATTTCCCTTCTTTTAGATTTAATTCTATTTTATCTTGATTATTGCTATTTAGAGGTAAGTTGTTGTTTTCAGAATCCTTAATTTCCCATAAAAAAGAGATTTTTCTATTTTTCGGATATTCACTTATACTACCATCAAGGACAATTGTCTCTGTCTCTCTATAAAATTGCCTTGCCTTTATTTTTGCCTTTAAAGTGGTAGCATCTTTTGCATAAATATTTAAAAGATAAAAAATAAAAATAAGTAGTATAATTTTTCTTTTCATAAATATTTCTTATCCTAAAATATAAATTTTATTGAAACATGCTATCTTCATCTTCTATATCACTCTCTTTTTTTCTTTTTCTTTTAGTTTTAGGTTTTTCTTTTTCTTCTTCTTTTAATACATCATCTTCATTATTAGTAGTTTTTTTCTCATCTGTATATTTTTTGAATTCTTTAAAAAGTGATTCTTTCTGCTCAAATATAAATTTTTTTAATTTCTCAAACTCTTTTTTACCATCTTCAAATGATTGTTCCCATATATTCTTTAAGGTATCAGGATCCATTTCTCCTTTTGCTAACGCATACCTTCTTGCCACAATTCCTATAGAATAAGTACCAGCAAAGGCAACTGATGCATTTATTACCCACCCAAAAAAAGGTATAACATTTGTAATTATTTTAGATACACCTTTTAATAATAATCCAATTCCAGCAGTAGCCCCTATTATTTTAAGAAAATCAGATGGCTCCATATCAAATTTATAAAGATTAAAAATTTTGGTTATCATTGCTATCTGTAAAGGTGTAAGAAGAAAATAATCTGAAAAAGGTATGAATGGAATAAAGCCTATTGCCCCTGCTACCATAGAAAAATTGATTAATGTCTTATTAAATTCAAATTCAATAACTTCATCAAGATTATAAATATTAAAATCAAAACCAGTTTCATCTTCCTTGATATTCAGGATTTTCCCTAATTCAGCAAGGGCCATTAATTGAGACATTGAAATTTTTTCAACCTCAAGAATCTTTTTAGCAAGATTAAAACATTCAATCTTTTGTTCTTTTGTCATCTCATTAGCAATACTGTTTATCTCTTCAATAGAGATTTTTTCATTTAAAAGATTTATTAATTCCTCCTCATTAATATTAAAAATTTCAGCAATATAAGATTTTTGTTTTTCTGATATAATGCCAGTTAAAAGCGGATATAATACGAGTTGTTTTACTTTATCTGTCATAAAAAAGTCCTCCTAATAAATATTTATTCTACCATTATCTGCTGTAACAGTAATATTTTTTACATTAGTATTCTGAAAAATAAATTTAGATACAGATGTCATTACCTCTTTTTCAAATACTCTCTCTAAATTTCTAACTCCAAACTTAGGACTATAACCTATTTCAAGGATATAATCTATAAAGGTGGAGTCAAAATTTATATTAATGCCTCTCTTTTCAAATATTTTTTTAGACTTTTCAATTATCAATTTTATTAAGATATCCCTTGCCACCTCTCTTGTTATAGGATTAAACATTATCACTTCATCTATTTTATTAACAAATTCTGGTGGAAAGATTTCTGTTAGTTTTATGTCAGTCTTTATCTTTTCATTTGCTCCAAATCCTAAATTACCTGATGAGGATGTTATGGCATTACTCGTCATAATTATTGTGACATTTGAAAAGAATATTGTTTTACCTTTTGTATCTGTAATTTTGCCTTCGTCGAATATCTGTAAAAATATCTTTAAGACCTCTGGATGAGCCTTTTCTATCTCATCGAGTAGTAAGACACTTGATGGATTTTCAAGAATTTTAACACTAAAAAAAGATGGTGAATCATAGCCGATATATCCGGGAGGAGCTCCTATCAGTTTAGAAACAGAGTGTGGTTCTGTAAATTCTGCCATATTAAGTGTAATGAGCTTATCCTGTGTGCCAAATAAAAATTCAGCAATTAATTTTGCTAAATATGTCTTTCCAACACCAGTGGATCCAACAAAAAAGAAGACCCCATCAGGTTGTTCTGGTTTTAAATCTAATTTATTCTTTGTCATTCTTATTATATTTGCTATTCTCTCTATTGCCTCATCCTGCCCAAAGATTCTCTCTTTTAAGAATTTTTCCATTTCTAATAGATGCCTGCCTTTATCTTCTTCTGTTTCTAAAAATTTTATGCCAACAAACTCGCCTACGATGTTTTTTATTGTGATATCATCAACCTCTTTTTTACCATCCAGAGCACATCTTGAAAATGTCTTTTCAAGAATATCAATAGCCTTATCTGGAAAGACTCTTGTCTTTATCTCCTCTTTTGAAAGATTGATGATTAACTGTAAATTTTCATCACTAATATCTATCTTATAATGTTCTACCATTTTCTTTTTTAATCTTCGTAGTATCTCAAGAGTTGCCTCTGGTGATAATTCATCAACCATTATTGTATAAAATCTTCTATCAAATGCCGGATCTTTCTGAAAGTATTTTTGATATTCATCGATTGTAGTTGCTCCAATGCATCTTAATTCTCCTCTTGCAAGTGCTGGTTTTAAAATGTTTGCAGCATCAAGAGAACTATCAGTTGTTTCTCCGGCTCCAAGAACAGTATGTATCTCATCTATAAATATAATAAGATTCTCTTTCTCTTTTACTTCGTCTATTATTTTTTGTAATCTCTTTTCAAAATCACCTCTATAAGTTGTGCCTGCCACAATCATTCCCATATTAATTTCTACAATTTCTATGTTTTTAAAAAACTCTGGCACATCCCCATTTGCTATTTTTAAAGCAAGACCTTCGACAACAGCGGTTTTACCAACGCCAGCCTTACCAATTAATAATGGATTATTCTTTTTTATTTTATAGAGAACCTCAAGCATACTTCTTATTTCAGAGTCTCTTCCAATAACCTCAAAAAGTTTACCCTCTCTTGCCATTTTTGTTAAATTTCTACCAAACTTCTCACAATATAATTCTTCTTTTGTCTCTGTCACTTCAATTGATTGAGTATTATTAATATTTGCACTTATTAAATTCACAGCCTCTGGATCAAGAATCTCGGCCTTATCTTTATATGTCTCAGATTTAAGATCTTCTTCTTTTATTGGCTCCATTTTCTTTATTTCTTTGCTATATTTTTTCTCAAGTTCTTTTTTTTCATCTAATGCAACTTGATAGTTTGGATCACTTTCGAGTGCTTTTTGATACATCTCATATGCCTTTCTATATTTTTCCATTTGATAAAAAACAAGTCCAATGTTATATAAGGCATATTTATATTTACTATCTATTTCGAGTGCTCTTGTATAATAATATAGAGCAGAATTATAATCTTCCTGATCATAATAAAGTATTCCAAGATTATTTAATGCTGAAATATAATTTGGATCGCACTTTAAAGATTTTAAGAGATACTCTTTAGCCTTTTTATAATCGTCTCTCTCTTTATAAATAGATGCAAGATTATAATAAGGATACTTATAATTAGGATTAATATTAATGCATTTTGTAAAATATTCTTCTGCTTTGTTATAATTATTCTGATCCATATAGTATAATCCAAGTTCATTAAAGGCCGGATAATAGTCTTTCTTAATGTTTAATGCCTTTTCAAACCATTCTTTAGCCTCATCCATTTCTTTTTTATTCTCTTTAGTATACATTCTTGTCATTGAAAGCCCTATATTATAGTATGCCCAGTAGAAATTACTATCAGCCTCAATTGCCTTTTTATAACATCTTATGGCATTATTATAATCAACTAAATCATAATATAGATTGCCAAGATCATTCCAGCCATTCGCATTTTTATTATTAATATTGAGAGCCTTTTCAAAATAGACAACTGCTTCTTTTATATTATTTCTTGCCTGTTCTATTTTTCCTAATTTTTCATAGCTTAAATAATGATTTGGATTTTTTTTTATTATCTCTTGATATAATTTTGCTGCCTTTTCATAATCATTTTCATAATAATAATTATTTGCCTCTTCATATAATGATTCAATATTATCTGCCATTTTTTTATCCTTGAAAATTAAAAATTCTTTTCAAAATAAGTATACTAAAACAAAGGTATTTTGTCAAAAAAAAATTAAGAAAATAAATTTTTCCATGTGTGATTTTATTTTTAGGCAGATAAAAAGATAAATTTATCCCATGGTTAATTTTTTTGAGAAAAAATTGTAATAATCTTATTTATTTTTTGAATAGAATTTTAAGCAAATTTGGTCAATAATAGGTCTCAAAGCCCACTACCTGATGGCAATCGTTGTAGATTGCCTTGTAGAATGGCGTTGTATTGCCCTCAAAGTGGGACAATTCTTTACTTTTCCACCATTTTTTTATATTCGTTAGTTTTAAGAATAACTTCAATGTTATTATAGAACACTTCTTCTCAAATCCAAGCATCCCCATTTTCTCATATTCTTCAATGAAAACTTCAAGAATTGTCCTAATCAATTTTGCCATGCTGAAAAAATTCAGGTCAGCATGGACTTTCTTTAAAAACCTATAATCTTCTTTTGGCAAATAAAAATGAATAGAGTCATCTGCATCTATTCTTTCGTAAAAATTTCCATTTTCATGTCCGAAACAGTATCTTTTTTTGATCCTATCAAAGAACTTTTGCAATACATAGCAGATCAATTTTGATAGAGAAATATTCTCTTTTTTTGCTATGTCTGCAATCTTTTTTTTCATAGTAGAAGTAACTACAAAATGTAGTTCATGATCTTTTTTGTAATTTAATTTTGTATTCATAATAAATCCTCCATAAAAAATATTTCTATTATATTAATCACAAAATTTTTGAAAAAATCCTTTACAAAATTTAAGAAAAAAATTAAAAGAATTTTGTCTAAAAATAAAATCACACTCAATTTTTTAAAATAGTGACAAACTGAAAAAAATTTTGTATAAAAAAACAAGAGATAATTGAATGAAAAGAGTAATTATATTTATACTAATACTTTTAATATTTAACTCCTGCGATAAAAAAAATATTATTAATGAATTAGATAAAAGTTATTTTAATTATAGTAAAGATTTTACTGAGAAATTAAATAGATTATCAGTATTAAATAAATTATTAGATCATAATAAAGAGATAATTCTTATAAAAACAGATCTTTTTTATATAACCAATCAATATGTTTTGCCATTTTTTTATTTTGAATTTGAGGAATACATTAGAGATCTCTCAGATGATTTGGTTTTTCCTTTATCAAAAGAAGAGATAGATGACTATTTTTTATATGTAGCAGAGTCAAGAGCAATTAATCAACTTATGCTTATTGAGGCTAAAAGTTATGGGATTGATGTTACTGAAGGTGATGTGACTGAAGAAATTAATTCTTTTTTAATAGAAGAAATGGAAGGCGATATAGAGGGTTTTAAAAATAGAATAAATAGCACAATGTTTAGCTATGATTTTTTTGAAAAAGAGAGAAAAGAGTCTCTTATAATTGAGAAATACAAGAAGGAGATTATTTTTAAAGATATAGAGCCAACTGATCATGAACTTTTTGAATACTATAATAATAATCCTTCATTGTCTACAGTAAGAGAGAGAGCTATAGTAAGACATATTTTAATCTTAACACAAAATCTTAATGAATCTCAGAAGAGAAAAAAGTATGAACTTATTAAAAATATTAGAGATATGGCTATTAAGGGGGCAGATTTTTCAGAACTTGCAAAAAAGTATTCACAGGATGAGACAACTAATAAGTCTGGCGGTAGGGTAGGGGAGTATATTGAGAGAGGTCAGACTTTTAAGGAGTTTGAAGATGCTGCTTTTAATACGATTGATGGTGGAATAAGTGATATAATAGAGACAGAATATGGATATCATATTTTAAAAGTGGATAAAATAGAAAAAGAAAAGAGATTAACATTTGAAGAGGTTAAGGATAAAATTTACGAAATTGTTAAAATGGATAAAGAGATGCTTGCCTTTGAACAGGGAAAAGAGAGATTAAAAAAGAAATATCATTTTAAGATGGTGTTTTAAATATATATTTAATATATTAAGATAAAACGTTAATTATAAAAAATATATAATACGACAATTGTCGCACTTTTTGAATATTAGCCTAAATAAGATCGGTTAAAATACTTTATTTCAATTAACAGGCTTTTTAAAATATATTAATTAAATGCCATTTTTTAAAAAATAAAATTTTTTTGACAAAAAGAGAAAATTTAAGTATATATCTATTTCAAAAAACTTTTGCAAGATAAGTGAAATAGTGAAATATATAGGGTGAAACCTTAAGGAAGGAAGAATAATGGGATTAAAAATATATAATTCATTAACAAGAGAAAAAGAGGAATTCAAGCCACTTGACCCACCATTTGTAAAAATGTATGTTTGTGGGCCAACTGTTTATGGGCATTCACATTTGGGACATGCAAGAAGTTATGTAACATTTGATATTCTTTATCGTTATCTTAGTTTTAAAGGATTTAAAGTAAAATATGTTCAGAATATTACAGATGTTGGACATCTTGTTGGTGATAGGGATACTGGTGAAGATAAAATAGCAAAACAGGCTAAAAAAGAGCAGCTTGATCCTTATGAAATTGCATATAAGTATGAGGTTTCATATTTTGAAGATATGGATAGGCTGAATATTTTAAGGCCAAATATAAGTTGCAGGGCAACAGGTCATATTATTGATATGATTGAGCATATCGAGAAACTTATAAATAAGGGATATGCTTATGTGACACAAGAAGGAAATGTCTATTTCGATGTAAGAAAATTTAAAGATTATGGCAAACTTTCAAATAGAAAAGTAGAGGAGTATCAGGAGGGGGATAGAATAGAAATAGCAAAAGATAAAAAGAATCCTTATGATTTTGCCTTGTGGAAAAAAGCATCTCCTGAACATATTATGCAATGGAATTCTCCATGGGGAAGAGGATATCCGGGTTGGCATATTGAATGCTCTGTAATGTCTTCAAAATATCTTGGGGAAACACTAGATATTCATGGCGGTGGGCTTGAGAATATGTTTCCTCATCATGAATGTGAAATAGCTCAATCAGAAGCATTGACAGGTAAACCTTTTGTAAGATATTTTGTTCATCATAATATGCTTACTGTAAATGGGACAAAGATGGGCAAATCTCTTGGCAATTTTATAATTTTAAAAGATCTATTTAAAAAAGTAGAGCCAATGGTTTTAAGATTTTATATTTTACAGGGACATTATAGAAGTCCTCTTGACTTTACAGATCAGGCAATGGATGCAGCAAAAAATGGTTATCAGAGAATGAAAAATTCTATTTTCTCTTTACAAAAATATCTTACTTCTTTAAATATAGATAGTTATAATAATGGTTATCTTGAATCAAAATATTCTGATGTTAATAATATCGCTAAAAATTTTTTTGAAGCCCTTGATGATGATTTAAATACTGCTGTTTCTATTTCAGAAATATTTGAAATGTTAAAAATATCAAACATAGAGTTAGCAAGTAATAAGCCAGATATAGAAAAATTGATATTAATAAATTCTTTTATAAAAGATGGATTTGAGAAAATATTGGGTTTTAGAGATGTCCTTGTTGATGAGTGCGACAATTCTCAGAATATTGAGGACAAACTAATTGAGTTAATAATAAACCTTAGAGCAGAGTTTAAGAAAAATAAAAATTTTGAGATGTCTGATAAAATAAGAGATAACTTAAAAGAATTAGGGATAACATTAAAAGATGGTAAAGATGGAACAACCTGGATAAGATAAAAATGTAATTTTTAAAAGGGAATGTATGAAAAACTTTAAAAAAAGTATATTAATTATTATATTTCTTATTTTTTTATCTCAATTTACTTTTTCAGATGAGAAAAAAAAATTTTTTGGCTGGAATACGACTGTAAATATTCTTATTAATATGGGGATATCTTACAATTTTAAAATCTCCACAGATTATAATAATCAGGCTCAACTCTTTTCATTGGATATACCTTTTAGTGTTGGAGTTGATACAAGATTTATAGAATGGTTTTCATTATATGGATTACTTGAGTTTAGCTATTCATTAAATTCATACAAGATACCATTTTTGAATAAAGAAAATTTATATTATATCCATAGTATGTATATAAGGCTTCCTTTTATTGTAAGATTTTATCCACTAGTTTATAAGAGTGATGACTATGCTAATTTTTATCTTAGTGCAGGTCTTATATTACATTTTTGGCCTTTAAATTATTACTGGATTCAGAGGGAAAGCAGTAATTTTATTGGAAATTCATATTTTGATAATAATCAATTTATGCCCCCTGTTAATTCATATAGCATAGTAAATACAGGTATAAGACTCTCTATTGGTAACCAATTCAACATGTCAAAAAGGGGATTGTTTGGGCTTGAATTATACTTTTTATATCTATTTCTTCCTTATGTGAATGGCTATTATTTTAATAATAATTATAATATTGGCGGTCCTATTATTCTGGAATTTACAGCATCAGTGGGAATAATAATTACATTTGGTATCAGGGTAAAAGGGGAAGAATAAAAAAAATTAGAAGTTATAAGGCAGTAGAATGTTATTTCCTACAATTGAATTTGGGATATTTTTTATAATAGTCTGGGTTGTCAGTTTTCTATTAAGAAATAATCTTTATGGGAAAAAAATATTTCTTACAATAGCAAGTTATTTTTTTTATGGATACTGGGATTTTAGATTCTGTTTTTTATTGTTTTTCTCCTCTACAATTAATTATATTGCTGGCTTATTAATAGAAAAATTAGAAAAAGAAAGAGTAAAAAAGAGTGTTCTAATCTTTTCGATAGTGATAAATTTAGGAATACTTGGCTTTTTTAAATACTATAATTTCTTTATTTCATCTTTTAATAATCTTATTTTTAAGTTAGGATTTACTAATGGTTTACCGGTTTTAAACATTATTTTACCAGTAGGGATATCTTTCTTTACATTTCAGGCATTGAGTTATGTAATAGATGTTTATAGAAAAGAGATAAAAGCATCAGAATCTTTAATAGACATATTATTATATATCTCTTTTTTCCCACAACTTGTTGCAGGTCCAATTGTAAGGGCAAAGGATTTTTTACCACAATTGTCGCAACATACTCCTACCAGTATTAAATATGATAGAGCCTTTATATTGATAACCACGGGTCTATTTAAAAAAATGATTGTTGCAAACTATTTAGGATCTCTACTTGTAGATAAGGTATTTGATAATCCAGCAGAATATGCCTCTATTGAATTACTTTTTGCTGTTTATGGTTATGCTATTCAGATATACTGTGATTTTTCTGCTTATAGCGACATTGCGATTGGTATTGCATATCTATTGGGATATGAGTTTCCTAAAAATTTTAATCACCCTTACAGAGCAGAAAGTTTACAGGATTTCTGGAGAAGATGGCACATATCACTCTCAAATTGGCTTAAAGACTATCTATACATACCTCTCGGCGGTTCAAGAAATGGTAAATTAAATACATATAAAAACCTACTGATCACAATGCTTTTAGGTGGTTTATGGCATGGGGCTAACTGGACATTTATTATATGGGGTGTTTTACACGGTGGATTTTTAGCAATTGAGAGATTTTTTAAAGAGAAGTTTTTTAATGATGTATATCATAAAAAAACTCTTATTGTAAGAATATTTCAGATAGCAGGAATATTTCATTTTGTATGTTTTTGCTGGATATTTTTTAGATCAAACTCTTTAGAAAATGTTTTCTCTTATTTAAAAGGATTTTTGAATTTTAATAAGCAAATTACCATACTTTCTCTATTTTTATTAATACTTATAATTGGTGGCATTGCTTCTCAATTTGTACCGGAAAAATTTTCAGATAAGGTGAGAGGATTATTTAATAGGCTTCCAGTAATAGCACAGGGGATAGTACTTGGTATATATTTCTTGGGATTAAGTATCTTATCCTCTGAGGGGGTTGCTCCTTTTATATACTTTCAATTTTAGGATTTTTTTATGGAGAGAAAATATTGTTATAAGGATGTTATAATTGTAATAATCATTATAATATTTTTTACCTTATTTTTTAATTCAAAAGGATATATAAATTGGGCTATAAATTTAAAGTCAGTTGTTTTTAAAAAGATCTTTTTAAATATTTTGACTCCTGTGGATAAAATAGCAAATATTCTTTATCTTGATTCTATATATCTTAATTTAAGAGGGCTTTTTCTTTCTTTAATTAAAGATAGGGATAAAGATAAAAGCGGGGATATCCCCCTTGAAAAAGATCAAGAAGAGTCAGAGATTAATTATTCTACTAAAAATCCATTAAAAATAATTATGCTTGGAGATTCAATGATAAAAGAATCGATCTCAATGGCTTTTTTAAAATTAACAAAAGATAATAAAGAATTAACTACCTATGTTTCTGCCTTTTATTCTTCTGGGCTCTCAAGAATTGATGCCTTTGATTGGTTTAAACAACTTGATTCAGATCTTATTAATAAATATGATTTTGCCGTGATTATGCTTGGGATGAATGATGCTCAGGATATTATAGAAAATGATAGAAGAATTATCCTATTTACAGAAGAGTGGAATAAAATATACAAAGACAGGCTCAATCTATTTATTCAAAAGATAAATAGCAATGTTAAAAAGATAGTATGGATAGGTCTTCCATTTATGCGGGATAAGGGATATAATGAGAGAATGATAAAATTAAATAACCTTATAAAAGAAGAATGCAATAAGTATGATAATCTATTTTTTCTTGACCCAAATAAGATTTTGTATAATAATGAAGGATATAAAGAGTATATAAAAATTAAAGATAAATTTGTGCAGGTAAGAATATATGATGGTAAACATTTTACAAAGGATGGTGCTATTTTAATAATGGAAGAGTTGATAAAGATAATATACAATAGTTTTAAATTTGAGACTCCTGTAAATATAAATAGATCTCAAATGATCGATTTAATTTATTAAGATGATTTTAACTGGAGATGATTTAAAATTTATCTATTTTGCTACTCATACATCTCTTAATTTTAATGAGATAAATAAAATAGCCTCTTTTTATGATAATATTGTAGAGGTAATAAATACAATAAATAAAAAATCCCTCATAGATAGAGAGAGGGATTGGTTTCTGTATGATTATCTATTTAAAAAAAATAATCTTTTTTATGGCAAAAAGATAGTTTTATTAAAAGAGAGTGAGATAAAAAAATGGGGTATAATTACTCATGTTTGTGATAATGGGTATAATTATCTATTACAGATCATAGAGAATCATGCCTTTTGTAAAAATTGCTGCATTCAATTTTTTCCAAAGATATGGTGGGATCATCCAAATAGAATGAACTATTCTTATACAGAAATAAAGTATTTTCCAGTTGTTAAGACAAAAAAACCAGAAATTTCAAAAGAGTATTATGAAAAACTTATGAGTTATGGTGTTGACGAGAGGATTTTAGATTTAGCACTATCTGTTATGTTTTCTGAAAATGAACTTGAATATGTATTAAATACAAGGAATTATGATAAGATTAATCCTCCGCCAGCGGTTAATATTCATTCAAAATTGATTTTTGCTTATAACTTATGGAAGGTAAGGCCAGTAAAGAATATAGGAACTTTTTCAAAATTTCATCAATATTTTTTTCATAATTGCCTTAATGGTAATATAAAAATACTTTTTTCAGAAAGATATTTTTATCCCTGGTGTCCGGATTGTCTTACAAAGTTTATTCCAGAAGATGATTATTATGCTCTTGATAATTTTAAAAATAGGGAACTGATAAAGACATTTTTAAATTATGATTTTATAAAAAATGATAATAAAATTGTAAGAAAAAAACATATAACTTCTTTTGATTTTCTTATTGATTATAATCTTTCAATTCTTAATCTATCACGGGATTGCTCTATTGAGAATATAAAAGATTCATTTAGAAAATTGAGTAAAATTTATCATCCAGATGCAGGAGGGGATCCAGATATGTTTAAACAGATATTAAAGGCTAAAAACTGGCTTATAAAAAATTATAGTTTGTTTAAAAAAGAGGTGAAGTAGGAAGTGGATTTTGTAGGACAATTGTCGTATATTATAATTTATTAAAATAATTTTTTTTAACATTTTTTTCTATTTTAAAAATTTAGTCTAATTTATATATAAAATAAAAATTTTGGGGTAAATATAATGAAAATTACTTTTTTATATTTCAAGGAATGTCCTAATGCTACTAAAACTTTAGAGTTACTGAAAGAAGTTATAAAAGAGAAAAATGTAGATGAGGAAATTGAAATTATAGAAGTTAAATCAGAAAATGAGGCAAAGAAATATAACTTTTTAGGCTCGCCGACTATACAAATTGATGGTATGGATATTGAAAGAGAGAGAAGAAATGACTTACCTCTTTTTGGATGTAGAGTTTATAAAAGTAAAGATGGATATAGTGGCGTTCCACCTAAAGAAATGATTGTTAAAGCATTAGAAGAAGTAAAAAATAAAAAAAATATATAAATTGGAAAGTATCTTTTTTAGAAGAGAGGTGATAAAGATTATAAGTTCATGGGTGCAACTTCACAGGGTTAGAATTTATATCTCAGAAGGGGTATATAATAAGTTGATATTAGTTCATGATAAAATCAATTCATTCATTATAGCAATTTTTATTAGAGAATTGCTTGAAGTATATTTTTTGGCCTTGAAATAGAGGGAGAAGAAGAATTTAGAAAAAGAATAGGAAAATTGAAGATTGAAATTGAAAGATTAAAAAAATCTAAGGAAGTAGTGGTGAATTTTATTTCCCCAGATATCCCATGTCAGTCTGACATGGATGACTACTTTTTACTCAAATTTAACTTAAATTTTTGCCAGACAGAAATAAAATTCTTATAAAATTAATGAAATGCCTAAAATTTGTCATTCTATCTTTCTTACTCAAGATTTACCATTAAGAATAATTTTATCTTTTTATCTACCTAAAAATAAAATAGCAAATTTAATATTCAGTATAAAATTTGGGATTTTAACACACATGGTATCCCCTTGCCATAATCTAACTAGCTAATTGCTTTAAATAATTTTTATAAATATCAACTTCATCATCCAGAT
>Ga0209409_1001811_pt1 | contig 17398 bp, 26 predicted proteins | sample AD_JPNMR1_MetaG_FD_184424 | JGI IMG/M metagenome (GOLD analysis project Ga0209409, IMG submission 184424) | Active sludge microbial communities of municipal wastewater-treating anaerobic digesters from Japan - AD_JPNMR1_MetaG (SPAdes) (version 2) | ecosystem: Engineered > Bioreactor > Anaerobic...
TTGCATCATTTCAGCAAATTTGCCCCTTGAAATTAAACCTTTCCTAAGACATCTGACCGCAAGGGCCATAAATCTTTCGGAAATTAGATAACCATTTTTTTTATCTCCTCTTCTGGCTATTTTATCAATTTCTTTTAGCTCTTCATTTGTTGCTAATTTATTGGCATCATCCCAATTTATAAGTTTTAAATTTGATAGTCTATAAACTAAAGCTGAGGTAGATACTCCGAAATCTCTGGCTATGTCTACCAGATCAGAATAAGTAATTTTATTTTGGGATTTCATCCTGAAATTTAATTCTCTTTTTATTTCTTCTTCTGGCAGTAAGAGTGTTGATGCAAATCTTTCTGCATTTTTTTCTAAGCCCTCAAGAAATGAATCATTTTTTAAGTCTTCATCTGTTATTGCTGGTGCAGTTATAATATGAAACATTTCGTGTCCTAAATTATAATTACGTCTCCATGGAGCCTCATCAGCATTTATAACTATCACTGCCCCATAGTCTTCATCAACCATTGAAGCAGCGGAACCGTTGTCAGAAAGAGGTATATAAATAATCTTTACTCCATAATTTTGTTCAAGTATTTTAGTGAGAGAAAATGCAGGTCGTTTACCTAAACCCATTCTATTTCTTGTATCATCGGCGATGGTATCTATATCAAAGTAAGTTCTAATTCTGTCTTTGCTTTTTATCTGACAAAATTCATAGTCACGATTTAAATCTACATTAAGCAGTCTTTCAAGTAGATGGTATTGTTCACATTGATAGAAAATCTGTCTCTCTATCTCCTGCTTTCTTACAGGAGTTTTACGCCATAACAATGAACCTTTTTTTGATTTATTTTTACCTAATATTTCCGAAAGTGAGCAAAAATAAACTCTTTGAAAAAGAGGAAGTTCTATAGCACGAACTTCACGTTTTCCCAATTCGATATTTCTTAGCGTCTGGTAATTTGAAAATCCCAGACGTTTAGAAGCTTCAACAAGTGAAAGCCCCATGGATTCTCTTAATGCTTTTAACCTACTGCCCAATTCTTTTATCCCTCTCATACCCTCCACACCTCTTAAATCTATATATTTGTATTAACATTCATTATAATGTTTGTCAATAATTATAACAAAATTTTATATCTGTCCCTTTATTGTTCAACCCCAATCATTAATACTATATTATGAACAAACTCTTTTTTGATGGTGCCTGCGAACCTTTCAATCCCGGTGGTATAGCAACTTATGGGTTTGCATTTCTACAAAACGATAAAATTATTTATAAAGGGTATGGTCTTGCCTGTGAACCCTTTACTCCTACTGCAACGAATAATTATGCAGAATATAAAGCACTCATTGAGGGTCTTGCCTGTTGTCTTTTAAATGGTATTGACAGTCTTACGGTTTTTGGTGACTCTCAATTAGTCATAAAACAAATGACAGGATTATATAAAGTAACCAGTAACAATATAAAACAGCTTTTTGATATGGCAAAAAATTTATCTGATAAATTTAATAATATTAATTTTATCTGGATTCCAAGAGAAAAAAATTATATTGCCGATGCCTATTCAAAAGCAGCCTTTAAAGAGGCAATAAAAAGTATTGACCCACAGAGGGTTATTCTGCCTTTCGGAAAATACAAAGGTAATTCCATTACAAATATTTCTCAAAAAGACCCCAATTACCTTAAATGGCTCAAGGAAAACGGCAATGATAACCTCAAGCGGATTATTGCCCTTGCTCTATAACAGTAGAAACATTAAAAGGAGGCTTTCAATGTTAAATCCGATAAACTTCAATTTTAAAAAAGACATATTTGCAATTATTCTTAATCAGGCTGACATAACATATTATAATGGTATTAATAATCCTCAAAACGGAAAATATTCAACATTGCATATCATAAATTATAAGTGGTGGGAAGCTAAACAGAACATAATCCTCACAGGTGAACCGCAGTCAGGAAAAACAACAATACTTGCTTATATCTTTAACAATGCCGTTAACCTTGAAATGCAAGCCTTTTTTTATTCAGTGCCTTATCTTTTACAGCACATTATTAACCCTGTGAATAGATATTCTAAAGGATTGACAAACCATTTAAAGACCGTAGATTTACTTTTACTTGATGATTTCTGCACCTTTCGTATGAATGCCAAAGAATCAGATATTTTCCTTGAAATCCTAAAAGCAAGAAACGGTCTAAGACCCACTGTCCTTGCAAGCCAACACCCTACAGAAAAATGGAAAGAGATAATAGACGGCCGTGCAGATGAAATAACCAACCTATTATTAGAAGATGCTATAAAGGTAAATCTAAAACCCTTTTATGAAATTTTCTAAAAAATGATAAAAAACTGTGATATATATGGTTAAAAGCGTTAATCCCTACAACTACAAAAACAGATGCAGTATTGGGATACATTATAAGTGGAGCCTTAATTTGCATTGGTTTTACCTTTTCTTATATAAAACATTCTATTGCTTGTTTAACTTCCGTAACAGTAGGCTGTTTGATTATGTTTTTTGTGTATATCCAAAAATAGACAGGAAGGAGAGATAGAATGAACCAAACAGTAAACGGTCAGGAAAGAACGTGGGCTATGCTGTGTCATTTATCCGCTCTGGCATTCGTATTCGGTATACCTTTTGCCAACATAATTGCTCCGCTTATTATCTGGTTAGTAAAACGCAATGAATATCCCCTTGTAGACTATCACGGTAAGGAATCCATAAATTTCCAGATAACCATAACCATTATATCTATTGTTTGTGTGATACTTGCCTTTGTCCTTGTTGGGTTTGTTCTACTTTTTATTGTTGCAGTTTTAAACGTCATTATGATTATAATAGCTGCTGTAAAGGTTAGCAAAGGTGAAGATTATAGCTATAGCTTTTCATTCAATTTTATAAAGTAGAGGAAAAAATGACCCATTCGATTGAAGAAGAAAAAGCAATGTTCTACAATATTACCGATTTTATAAAAGAAAATCTTTCCTATCCTTGTCTCAGCAACGCCCTGATCTTCGGGCTTTCCCTTGAAATTTCAAGACATGCTAAAAAAAATTTTTCAACTGCGAATGAACTGGTAGAACAGGAGATGGAAAAAATAAAACGATTGACAAAAGTCTATTTTCCTGAATTACCCGATGAAGCATTGTATCAGTTTACGCCCGCTCCCTGTCTTTGTGAATGTAAAAATCCAAAAAATAGAAGCCACTGCGAAACAGTAATGAGAAATCTTTTTACCTTTATGGGAGGCAATCTACAAAATCCCTATCTTATAGAAGGACTAGAATACGGTATAATCACTCTGGCAATAAATAGAGCTTATGAATATGAAAACCCTGAACAGGAATTAGAAGGTATACTTGAATGGACAGAACATGCCTTAAATGATGCTCTATTGACAAATATATTTGGGGCTGAGGACGCAAAAACTAAAAATTGACATTACACAAACAGGTCTACTCTGTGAAAACTTGAGGCTCTGCCGTCTTCAAAAAGAAATACCCCTGTATCATTAATGATGCCATAAGGGGTATCACTGTTTTTTATCTGAAAAGGCGTTATAGCAGAAGCTAAACTTATCGCCCCAATACCTTTTTCCTTAATCTGTGTAATTATATCATTACCAGCTTTATCTTTTTCCCATACTGCCAGTTTTACAAAAATGGTATCCCCTTCGTCTATCCAGCCGTTTTTATCTTCATCATATCCTGCCAATTCAGATAAAGCATTGCCTGTCTGTGTCCCGACAACTTCCTTACCATCGTTTATCCTACCGTCACCGTTTTTATCTATGACAAGGATGCCACTACCATCTTTAACAAAATGTATCTTGTCTTTAACACCGTCGGCGTCTATATCAAAATCAATGGTGTTTTCTGTTAACCCTTTAAAAACGCCAGATAAATTTAAAATCAGCGGGTCTTTCCCCCGAACCTGTCTATCTATAGACATCCTTGCCTCATAGAAAGAACGACCAAGACCCACTGATACATTGAAATTCAAAACCCTGCCGTCAGCAGTCTTTACCTGCCCCTCTGCATGAAAGTCAACATCCTCTTTTTCAAACTTTTCTGAAAAGTCTATGCTGATAACTTCAAACCTTTCCGCAGTCTCCTGTTCTGTCTCAGGAACCTCTTTTTTAATTGTAAACCTATCAGGAATTTTAACCCCAAAAAATAACTCAATGAGGAACTTGGCAATCCTCTTTTTTTCTGTTAGATAATCCTCTGTTTTACACTCCTTACTATCAATCGATTTCTGTCTGGCTAAAGCTGTAGATGTAATATTTACAGTATCATCCTGCATTACTGGTCTTGTTAGTGCAATATGGACAGTCTTCTGGCTTGAAACAGAACTGCAAAGAGAAGATAGCTTAACAGCAGAACTCTCTACTCTCATTCTAATTATTTTATCGGCTTATTTAGGAAAAGCTTAAACTTGATTTGTTTTTAGAATAAATAAAATCAGCCCTGTAGAAAAATATACAACAGCAAAAACCGTTATCCCCCAGAGGATCAGGGTTTCTAATTTATCTTTTTGTTCATTGGTCATACTTTTATATTAATGAAAATAAGTAATATATTTGTATGATGAGTCGTTTGTTCACCTTATCAATTCTTTTTATTTTGCTTTTCCCTTTATTAGGATTTGCACTTGACCACTGTTTTATCTCCGCTGGGGAAACATACGATATTCATCCCAATATCCTTTGGGCAATCGCAAAAAATGAAAGTAATTTCAACCCTATCGCTATCAATATAAACAAAAACGGAACCTATGATTATGGTATCATGCAAATAAATTCTTGGTGGTATAAAACTCTCGGAAAAGAAAATTGGCAAAGATTAGGAGATCCTTGTTTTAATATCCATGTTGGAGCTTGGATATTAAGACAGTGTATGGATAAATACGGTTACTCTTGGGATGCAATAGCATGTTATGCTGCGGGAACCCCCAAAAAAGGTAGATGGTATACATGGAGAATCTACAATACCTTAAATAGTTATACAACTACAAAAAATAACTATAAAACCATTAGCTATAAAACAAAAAAGGAGGGAAAAAATGAAGGAATTGGCAAGAGAAATTTTCAATGAGGAGTTTATACCTATGCCACTTTGGAAAAAAACAATCACAATCTGCCTTGCCTTAACAGGTATAACGGCAATGTATCTTTACAAATATTGTTCTACAGCCTGCTCAAACTTACATGGAACCGTCTTTAATATCCCCCTTGAACTTCTCGGTATCCTGTATGCCTTTATGGTTATCCTTTTAACCCTGCTTACTAAAAGAGAAAGAGAATCCAATATCCTGCATTTACTGCTGGCAACTCTTTTCGGTGCAGAGGTCTATCTTATCGGCTATCAGGTCTTACATGCTACCTTTTGCCCATACTGTCTTGTCTATGGACTTTCTATAATTACAGCTTTTGTTATCAATTTTAAAATGGATAAAATAAAAGGTTACTTTCTTGGTGCAGTAGTTGGTTTTGGTAGTCTTTCAATATTTTTAAAGGTATCTATGCCATTTTATACATAAAAATAGAAAAAGATGTTAATTATAACTAATCAAACCTCACCTCTCTCTGCACCCTCAAAGCATCTTCCATCGTGAGTGTAGACAAATACCTCATTACCATTGTAATAGACGAATGCCCTAAATGATGTTGCAGTGCCTTTGGATTACCAGTTTGCCTTAATCTCTCTATTGCGTCTGAATGTCTTAAGAGGTGTGGGTAAATCTTTTTTGTAAGGCCTGCCTCTTTTCCAGCTTTCTTTATTATCTTCCATGCCCGCACCCTTGAAATATCAAAAATTCTTTCATCTTCCTGTATCTTTTTCTCGTAGCAGTAACTCCTAATCCTGTAGGCAAGCATTTCTGGGCAGGAAATCATTCTCTTTTTCTTTCCCTTGCCGACAACATGGATTACAGGACAACTTTCAAAGACCTGAAATGATTTAGGAGCCAAAGATAGAGCTTCTGATATTCTCAAACCAGTTTGGAATAAAAGCAAAATAAGCAGTTTATCTCTTTCCCTATTAGCTTTTTCTACCATGAGGTTTATTTCCTCTGGAGTGAGATAAGGGACTATTGAAAAACTTTTAGAGTATTCTTTTCTGGCTGGCAACATGTTCACCTCTCAAAATAGTATTACTGCATAAAGTTAACATTTTTATCTTTTGTTAACTTTTTGACCTTTTGACTGCTTAAAATTAACCAATTTTGACCTGATTTTCTATCGGAAAGTTAACAAAATAACTTCTTTTGTTATCTTTATAAAATTTCAGTATTTTTTATAAAGATTAGTTTGACAAACGAAGACTTTAAATATTAACAAATTAAGGTGTTTTAATTTTAACTCTATAATAAATGCTTAGATTATAGCATAGCTCCATTAGCATATATAATTGCCATTCAGAAATTATATCTGTAAACTTATACCGTTGTTGTGAATTGTCTTGTAAATTGTTAAAATTTAATTGAATTTTAAAACCGTAATTATTTGGGATATCTTTTAGAAAATTTTTAACATCAGGGAAATCTCTACTATAAATAAATTCAAAATCTGCAATTCCTGAACTGTTCTTTTTTAAAAATTCATTTTTCGTCTTATCAAAATTCTCATTAATAAGTTTAATTTCATTATCAATATTATGTGATAAAACATCTCTTATAAATTTAATAATATAATAGAAATGTTTAAATTTATCTTTTGATAATATGGATACTATAAATTTTCTAAAATTATCATTTTTAATACCTTCATAAACTGCCATCGCTATACCTCGGAAAGCATTCCAAGTAACAAAATACTCTAAAATATTAGGTTTATTCCTATTTATATAGGAATCTTCTAGGCAACTTTTTATTTTTTCGCCTTTAAGGGTAAATTTATTATTATCAAGTTTTATTTCAATGTTTTTTGCTGCATTACTTAAATTTTTATTCTTTATATAGATTGATAAAAAATTTCCAAGGTGCAAAAAGGAAAAATTTTGCTCAATAAGCGATAGTATGTCATATATTGAATATTTTTTATTCATATAATTTCTTTTTTATAATTTTCATGTTTTTTATTATTTTGTCTTAAACTATCTGCAATCTTTTAAAATTACTTACAATTTTTGTAGTTGTCAATCATTTTTGAAATTACATTCAAACCCAAATGTTGCTTTTCCGTAATACTATAAAAGAAAGATATATGGAGGTGACATTGCAGCAGCCAGCATACAACCTTATTGAGCTTGCAAAAAAGGGTGTAAAACTCAAGATAAAAAAATGTCCCCGCTGTGGTGGTTTTATATATTGGGCTTATTTTGCTCCATGTCTGCCGGGGGAAAGGGAGTTATACAGAGATATAGTTAAATGTTTCAGTTGCAGTAGAATGTTCTGCCTTGCCAAAAACGGTAAAAATCCCAAGTGGGTCCAATTTCCAGATAAAAAAGAAGAAATAAGCACCATTGTAGAAGACACTGTAGAAGAACAACTACAAAAAAAGGAGACAAAAAAATGATGTTTAAAAGCCTTTTTACATGACCTCAAACTCAAACGAACAAGGCAAAGCAGCTTGCTGCTGACTTTATGGATTTAAGCAAGACCAACGGTAAAAATTATGCAATTACTGTTTCGCAGGATTACGCAAAAGAATTATGGCATTTCAGGGAATATTTAAACCATAATAAAAAAATAGCTTTAAACATTGATGTTAAAAAAAATTTCATTCTCAAAATTACCCCTTTTGATTTAGACAGGATAATTCTAAATATTATTAAAAACTCAGTAGAGGCAATAAAGGAAAAAGGCAGTATAAAAATTGCACTTGATACAGTAAAAGCAGCCTATATATACTGTAATGCTTGCAATAAAGAAATTATAGGCGAATATGGAATATGTTGTATAGAAAACTCAGGCGAACCTATAAAAAATATAAACGACATTTTTAAAAAACATTACACTACAAAAAACGATGGTAGAGGCCTCGGATTGTATATAGTTGACTTTTTGCTGCATCTATCAGATGGACATATAACTGTAGAAAACACAAATCCCGGTGTCTGTTTCAAAATGTATATCCCTATAAAGTAATATAAAAGTATGGATGATAAATATTATATAAAAAATTTAGGCTTTTATAACTTGCCTGTTAAACAGTTAAATTTCTGTTTTGAAAAGATTGCATATTTCTATCGTCCTTTAAAAAGACTCAATCTTTTTAAAGAAATCACTTTTGGATATAAATTTGTTAACCTTACTTTTAAAAATGGAAATGATACTCTAATCCTCACTACCAATGAAAATGATTTTTTTTGTCTTATAGCGTATTTTTTTCAATTTTTAATAAATCGTCAACAATATTGCCTTTTTTTAGATTTTGCACCTATAAATAATGAATTAACTTTATCTTTCTACTATCACCATCATATAGATTACTTAACTTTAAATTTTAGAGATAATCCATTAATTAAACTTACAAAAGCAGAACTTGAACAAATTTATCTAACTTACAGAACACTTTCTTATAAACTTTTATTGGGATAGGAGGTTATATGACCAGAACAAATACAGCAGAAAAAATTAATGACTTACCAACTCCAACAAAATTAGAACGAACTTTACAGTTATCAGAAGCAGAAAATAATAGAAATTTTACCTGCTTTAATTATATGAACTGTCTCGATACAGCAGTAAAAAACAACTGGCAGTCTTTTACCTGCCGGGAATGTCATTGGTTTGAAAATACAAATAAAAAACCCAAAAAGACAAAAATATTTCAGGAGTTAAAATGCCTGCTGCTGCTTAAAGCTATCTTTGCCTAATTAGCCAATTACCTCCTCACACTTTTTTCCTCCTTTTGTTCCCCGCTCTTGGCTAAACCGTCAAGGGCGGGTTTTTTATTAAACAAAAAGTAATACAATATATATGAAATGGTTTAGCCACAAAATAATCACTGGCATAACGGTTTACTGTATATCAGGTGATCCTTTCGGTGCTGTAATCTCTGCTCTCGGCTCAATCATTCCCGACAAAATTGAAGGGCAGGACTACAAAAACTTCAACCGTCAAACTCATAGAAAAATATCCCACTGGTTTATCCTTTATGCTGTCCCTATGCTGGGCTTTTTCTTATATATATGTTGTAAAAAAGGCAAAATCCCTTATCTACCTAATCTATACCCATCTTTTCTGTCTAATCAGGCTCTACTTATAAGCACTGTCTTTTTCTATTTTTTGTTGGGATGTATCTTTCATTTAATAGAAGATTCAATTACAGGAAAAATACCACTTTTGAATCCACATAAAAAAGAATTTGGTATAAGGCTTATCAAGGTAGGTTCATTACTCGAATATGCTACTACAGGTGTTATTATGGTTGGATTTTTACTCTGGCTTAAACTTACATACAGATAATTAATACATTATAAAAAACCTATGGAGACAAAAAATGTTTAAAATCAAATTTTGCGGTATAAAGGATAAGGATACGGCTAACTTTCTTATCGATAACTTTTCTGCTTACAAATTAATTCTTGGTTTTAGAATAGGAAAAAGAAAACACCACTCTGAAATATCAATAGAGGAAGCCAACGAAATAATAAACACTATAGATAATAAAGCATTACCTGTCATTGCAACATATCTGAAAGATTTTGACAAAATCTTAGAATTGTGTAAAAACTTCAATACAAAGTGGTTGCAGGTCACAGACCTATTAGAAAATTCAGAATTAACAAAACTCAAAGAAAATGGCTATAACATTGTTCTTTCTTTAAATACTTCAAAAATAAACTTTGAAAAAAACAATAAGCAATTATTAACTGCATATGATTTAATCATACTGACAACCAATACATTCTACCCTGATTGGAGTAAAATATCTTTCATTTCAAGCCATGTCCCCTATGAAAAAACATTTATTGGTGGTTGGCTGCATCCTGAAAGTATGCTTTATGCAGTAAAACACGTTCTTCCATCGGGGATAAATATTGATTTCAACATCCTAAACTATACTTTTGGAAACACAAAAAATCTAATCAAATACATTAATGATTTTCAAAAAACATTTGAGCTTTTTTCTAATATAAATGGCAATGGAGGGCGATCTTGAAGCTATTTCAGAACCTTTCAGTAAAACAAAAACAGAGAGCTAAAATTTTTATGATTATAGGCGGTGTCCTGCTGATAGTATTTTTGGTCTCTATGTTTACAGAAAAAAAAGAGGATACAAAAAAGAGAGAGGAAATCAGACAGAAGAAAAAATTTTCTCTCCTATCAGAAAAGGTAGAAAAAGACCTCTGGATTGCAGCAGAAGGACAGAACATAAAAACACTTCAAAAATCCGTAGAGGAGATGACAACAGAAATAGACCGTTTTAGAAAAGAATTAGAGGAGGTCAAAAAGAAAGCATCTACACCAACTATAGTAAAAGACCCCAAACAAACTGCTAATCCACCTGTTCCGCCACCTTTACCTCTTGGTGATAAAAAAGCAGGCGAAAAGGTGCTGCCAACAAAAGAGGAATTTAAAAAAGATTTAGAAAAGTCTAAAGAAAAAGAGAAAGACAAAGAAAAAGAAAAGCCTGCTCCTGCTATTCGTGTTTTTGGTGAACAGAAAACCGATAAAACAACAAAAAAAGAGACAACAGCATCTAAAAAAGAAGATTATCTTTGGATACCCACTGGTAGCATAACAAAGGCAGTCTTGCTTTCAGGTATAGATGTTCCCACATCCCATAAAACAAAATCAGAACCCTATCCTGTCTTAATGATGCTTTCGGACTATTCAATACTGCCGAATGATTTCAGGATGAACCTCAAGCAGTGCTTTATCATTGGGGCTGGTTATGGAAGCATTGTTGAAGAAAGAGCTTACATAAGAACAGAAACCCTTTCATGTATAAAAAGAGATGGCACCCCTTGGGAAGTTGCTATGAAGGGTCAAATTGTTGGTGAAGACGGTAAGCTCGGCATGAGGGGTAAAGTTATAAGCAAACAGGGCAGGGAAATAGCCCTTGCCATTACAACAGGTGTCTTATCAGGTCTTGCCAATGCCTTTAAGCCACAGCAGGCAGTAAGCTATTTCAGGGTAGAGAAAGACGATGATACTGTAAAGACATTAACCCCAACAGTGGGCGATGTAGCTATTGGTGCGGGTCTATCAGGTGTGTCAAATGCCTTAAGCAGGGTTGCCGATTTCTATCTCAAATTAGCAGAACAGATGTATCCAGTAATAGAGATAGAAGCAGGTAGAGAGATAGAAATAGTAATTGTTAAAGGCGGTAAACTCTCCCCACAGGAAAAACAAAAAGAGGAAACAGTTACCAAAAAAGAACCTGACTCTCCGAAAAGAGAAACTACTACTACACCCCCCACAATAAGGAGGTAAAGCATGAAAAAAAGAATAATAAAACTTTTAACGTTATCCTTTATACTCTTTTTTGCAATCTCTGTCTGTTTGACCTGTTTGGTGTATTCACAGGATACCCCAAACATTAAAATTCCCGGTATCATTATAAAATCTGTTAATTTCAACAATGATTTAGGTCTCTATGAGGTCATAGCTGCAAACAATACGATATTTTATCTCACAAAAGACAGCAAATACGCCATCTTTGGCAATGTAATTGATACAAAGACATATAAGAACCTTACCGATGAAAGAAAAAGGGAAGTCTTTAAAGTAGATTTCAAAAGCCTGCCTCTCGATGATGCCATAAAATCAGGCAGTGGTAAAAAGAAAATAGCGGTCTTTTCTTCTCCTTTCTGTCCTTGGTGCAGAAAGCTCCATGAGGAGTTAAAAAAATCAGATGATTTTACTGTCTATAACTTTATTGTCCCTTATGGCGACCCCAACATCTTAAAAACTTTATTCTGTATGAACAATCCAAAAGACGCATTCGACAAGGCATATAACAATAACATGCCTAAAACAGGAAAAACAGATTGCGAAAAAGCAAATCAACTTCAAAAGAATGGAGAATTAATGAGAAAAAACTTTATCAGTAGTTTTCCAACCGCTATCCTTGAAAACGGTAAAGTTATAAACGGCTATATACCGATAGAAAAAATCAAAGAGGAGGCCACAAAGTGATTAAAAAGTCTTTATTAGGGATTATCCCTGTATTTTTTCTACTATCCTGTGGTGCAAAATTTTCATGTCCGCCGCCGGGTGAAGGAATAACCTGCACACCAGTAAGTAAAGTTTATGAAACTTACAGTAAAGGCATAAAAAAGACAGAAACAGAAAAAGAAGACCCACAAAAACCAGCCTGCATAAGACCTAAGGATAACTACATTAAACAAACATATGAAAATCTCCCTATAAGAACGCCCCCAAAAATCGTAAGGATTTTAATAACTCCATATATAGATGAAGACGACGATTTTGTTCAGGGGACTTTTGTTTATACAGAGATTCCTACTGGGAAATGGATACTTGGCGAAAAGATAGAAAAGCAGGAATCACACGATTTTAAACGATTCAGGGAAATATATCCTGCCTTTAAAAGAAGCTCTGAAAAGAGCATAAAACCTGAAACAGAGCTTAAAACAAACCCTGAAATAAAAAATATGGGACAACAGCTTGAACATAAACAAGATTGTGAAGAGGCGATTCATGTTCTTTAAAGTAATACTTATAAAGAATATTTTATGAGAGGTGAAAATGATACATATTAACAATGCAAAAAAAATTTTAATGGGAATTATATCCTGTAACGATTCTTTAGAACCTCTTTATACTGAATTATCTAACATAGTGAAACTGCCTTATGATGAAACAAAACAGAAGGTAAAAAAAGATATAGTTGATTACATTGATAAGCTCTATGAGTTTCAAAAGATTATATACAATGAAAGAACTTCTTATCACCATTTCTTAATAAAAAATGAAACTGCTATCGAAACCCTTAACTACATTTTAAAAATATACGGTAAAAATGGTCATTTTCAAAAATTAATTAATATTATAAGGGAGTTTTAATATGGTGAATAAAAAAATAACACCAATTTTTTTTAAGAAAGGAGGTGAAAAATGATGAGGACAGAAAAAATTCTACAGGTTGCTCTTGGCTGCTTTGCTTTTGTTCTGCTCTATGCTTCTTTCTCTTATGCAGGAACCGATGACACTCAGTTTCAGGAGATTTACTCAACCCTTACATCTTGGTCTACAGGTTATCTCGGAAAGGTTATCTCTATCGGTGCTTTCCTTGTTGGTGTTGCAATGGGCATAGTGAGACAGTCAATAACAGCAGTTGTCACAGGTTTGGGAACTGCTCTTGCTGTATCATATTCTCCAACTGTTATTGATACCATAGTCACAGCATTGATATAACATGGATGTTCTAAATCTGACCAAACAACTGCTTGATAGGTTTGTCCTATCTGACTTTTTACCGATGTATGCCTACGATAAAGAATCGGGGGCATACATTCTGGCTCACGGGGTGGGTGTAGCCTTTGAATGTTCTCAGATATGGGGAGGCTCGTCTGTTGTAGATGCCATAAAAGGATTATATTATCAGGATTTTCCTGCTGGCACTACAATACAATATTTGACGTATGCCTCTCCTATCATAAACTATTTAACAGATACTTATGTTCTGGTAAGAGAAAAGCAGGCACCATCTTCTGACTATATTGATATTGCTAAACGTAAAAAAGAGTTTATAGAAAGCGGTTCTAAAAAGAGTTTATTAAAAGGTTATGATTTCAGAATAAGAAATTTTAAGCATTTCATTACAATTACTGTTTCCTGCGATTCAACGCCCGATGGGTATGAGCAGGGAATAGGCATCCTGAACAAGATAAAATCTACAATCTATCAGGCATTGAACGTTGCCCATTTAAACCCAAAAGAGTTATATCCCTCACGGTATATTACAATACTTTCTGAATTAATTAACCCCTCACATGATAACACCAAAATACAGCAGTATGACGAAAAAACCTTAATCAGAGAACAAATCTGCTATTCAGATACAGAATTGATTGTAGAAAAAGATTATCTAAAAATAGACAACAAATATATTAGAAGCCTAACAATAAGGCAATATCCTGAAAAATGGGATATTTCTGATACAGTAAACTATGTTGGAAGCCTCTACGATAATGTAAGACAGATACCCACTCCTTTTTTAATCACCATGAACACGGAATTTCCTGATAAAGTGAAGGCTCTAACACAGGTTCAACAGCGTCAAATGACAACTGCTTATCAGCTTTTCGGACCCATCGCTAAATGGTTTCCTGAATTAGCAGAAAAGAAAGCCCATCTTGACAGGTATTTAGCCTCTATGAGAGGTGGCGATTCCCCTGTTTATGCCTATATGAACATAATACTGTATGCCGATTCATTAGAGGAACTCGAAAATGTAACATCCCTTACGATGAACCTTTATCGTTCTTTAGGATTTATTTTGCAAATTGATACATATATTAGTTTTCCTTTATTTATACAGGCTTTGCCGTTCGGTTATCAAAGGGAAACTCAAGGGGAGTTAAGGAGACGAAAATTATTGAAAGGCTCCGATATTGCAGAACTTGCTCCTTTAGCCTCGGACTGGCAGGGTTTTGGAACTCCAATAATACAGCTTGTAAGCCGTAGAGGACAGTTGCAGTTTTTTGATATATTCAGCAATCCTCAAGGAGGCTATTCTGGTATTGTCGTTGCTGCTACAGGTGCAGGCAAATCATTCTTTGTCAATGAGTTTATAACTTCTTACCTATCGGTAGGTGCAAAAATATGGGTTATAGATGTGGGTAGAAGCTATGAAAAACTATGTAGTTTCTGCAATGGTAATTTCCTTGTTTTCGGTGCTAAATCAGAAACCTGTATCAACCCTTTTACAAATATAAGGGAATTAAACGATGAAATACCGATACTGAAATCAATCATAGCCCAGATGATCTCGATGAACAAGGTTGATGAATTAACCCTCTCCTATATAGAGGAAGCAATAAAAGAGTGTTATATGGAATATGGCAACGATACGACGATAACTAACATTGCAGAATATTTTACAAATAAAGACGACCCACTTGCTTTAAGCATTGCAAAAAGATTGTTTCCCTATACTACAAGCGGTGCCTATGGTTCATACTTCAATGGTAAGGCTAATCTTCAAGCAGATGCCAACCTTGTTGTTATGGAACTTGAAGAATTAAAATCCAAAAAAGACCTACAGGAAGTTGTCTTGCTCTCTCTTATATTTCAAATCCAGCAGGCAATGATGGACAGGGAAACTTACAAGATTCTCATAATAGATGAAGCATGGGATTTGCTGACAGGTGGCAATACCACAGATTACATGGAAACAGCATACAGGCGGTTCAGAAAATACAAAGGTGCATGTCTCACAATTACCCAGAGTGTCAATGACTTCTACAGGATACCAGCAGGAATAGCAATGATAGAAAACTCTGATTTTATGTTTCTATTAAGACAGAGGCCAGAGTCTATTAAAATGTTAAAAGAATCAGGCAGGGTATCCCTTACCGAAGGGCTTTATGAACTTTTAGCAAGTGTTCATACAGATCAGGGCAACTATTCAGAAATATTTGTCTATACACCTGTAGGCATAACTATAAGCAGATTAATAGTTGATAGATTTACACAGCTACTATACACATCAAGAGCAGATGAATATACTGCAATTAAAAAATACTTATCAGAAGGTTTATCTATCACTGAGGCAATAGAAAGAGTTATACAAGATGAAGATGAGGAGCGTATGAGACTTTTGAAATCGGCAGGTGCATTATGATAGCAGTTATTCTCTTTTCTATCTTGTTTCATACTACACAGGTTGACATAAACTATACAAGAGATTCAGAGATAGGCAAATATTTACCATCGAAAACATACATTTTAACTACAGAGGAAAAAAAGCCTACCCCAAAAAAGATTAGAAAAACTTATGTTATTCCAGAAAAACCAAAAAGAATAGAGATTAAACCAGAGGATTTAGAATTAATTAAAAATAAAGAAAAGGAGAAATAGAATGTTTTATCCTTATGAAGGATTTATTGAAGATATTATAGATGCTTTTTTAGAAAGAATTAGCAAAAATTTACCCGATGGGATTACTGCATAGAAAAAAATTATCTTGGTGAAATAAAAGTAATAAAAGAAGAAATACCTGAAATTGCAAGAGAAGATATACCAGAAGATATAAAAAACGATTTTCCTTATGGAGTAACTATCTATTTCCGTGATAGCTTTGTTAATTCAAATCTTACTGGTATGGGGTTAAGTTATAAAGTATCACTATATAACAATATAAAAAAAAATAGAAAAGGAATTTAAATCCTATGAAAAAAACTATAAGGAGAACAAAAATGATAAAAAAGACTGAAAGAAACAAAATCGTTCAGGACTTACTCGATAAACTTGGAGAACAGTTGCCAGCAGGATGTTATTATTTTTATTTTTACCCTGATGGAAATGTCACTTTTGTAAAAAAAGACTATCCCAAAAAAGAATATGAAAAATATGGTGTAACATTTGGTTTTGTTGAATGCAAGTTACACATCGACCCTAACAGAATCTCTGATGATTTTAAAAACGCCCTGATTTATAAAATGCTGAATTTAATAAATGATAACAACACTATTTCCCCCATTCAAAACCAACTCCGCCTGTAAACCGGGGTTTGATTTCTTTCTCTATGTTATTATTTGTCTCCCTGTCAAAATAATCATTTTTTACTTCTGCCTTTCTATCTCTTAACTTTACTGCTGTCCCATAACCAGTTATCGCCACAACCGTCCCTTTCTGGGAAGGCGAAAATACAGTAAACGTCATCCTTATAGACATAACTGCATCTGCCTGCATCTTTTGGGCTTCTTCTGATAGAAGATTTAAAATTTCATCTATGCCTTTTGATATTTCTGCTTCATAGCCTTTTACCCTGCCACCTGTTATGTCTGTAATGGAGGCAAAAAAATCTTTAACCACATTCAATCCAATAACTTGAGATACACTTAACAATCCCATATAATTTACTATCTCTCTATGTTCGATATGACCTGTTGTTAATATCATTTGACCTCCCTGATTATTGACTTGTCTTTAAGATATTACTTACTCCTCTAACAGAAAAACCAGCTTACCAAAAAAAGTAATATATAAGATGTATAGATTAAGGAGGTAGTGTATGTTTAAAAAACACAAAACAATCTTTCTCACAGTGTTTTTGGTGGTATTTATATTTATGCTACTACCAACAACTGCTAAGGCTACAGGTTTATCAGGTTGGCCATTCAGCACACCCCTTGCTGTTGGCAATGCTCCTACGAATGAAGCTAACCCTACTACAGAAAAAAGCGGGGTTATCAAAATCGGCCCGATTGATACAGCAACTTTAATTTCTCAAGGTAAAATGCGGTCTGACTGT
>Ga0209409_1001830_pt1 | contig 17243 bp, 14 predicted proteins | sample AD_JPNMR1_MetaG_FD_184424 | JGI IMG/M metagenome (GOLD analysis project Ga0209409, IMG submission 184424) | Active sludge microbial communities of municipal wastewater-treating anaerobic digesters from Japan - AD_JPNMR1_MetaG (SPAdes) (version 2) | ecosystem: Engineered > Bioreactor > Anaerobic...
ATAGAACCGTTGTCTCCACCAAACCAACGTTGGGTTGTTTTTTTACCGCAAAGCCTCTGTGACCGGGCAACACCTCCCAATGCTTCGGCACTTCGCCCAGCCACTCCACGCCGGAGGGCTTGTAGGCCGGGTAGGGCTGGCCGGTCTGGACGTCAATTTTTCCGGTGACGGCCTGGTGGATGAGCGCCTGCTTGTACTCCTCAAGCAGCTTGACCAGCTTCTGCTTCGCACGTATCGCCCGCCGTATCCGCCGGTCCGCCCAGTCCAGGAAGCGGACGACGGCGGTTTGTTCGGGGAGGGGGGGAATTGAGAAGTAGATACACTTGAATTCCTCTGCTCGGAGACTCCACTGATCCGAAGTAATGCCATGCGACCATCGCTCGGCCTCCGAAGCGAAAAGGGGTGTACGAAGAAGAAAATGCATGTAGCGGGGCAAGTTCTCGGGACTTCTAAGCCGCTGGACGATGTAAGCCGGGCTCACGATCCCCCTGTAAGGCGACACACCCACCGCCCCCTGCCAGGCTCGCATCTTGTTGTACACCAAGTCATCTGGTTGAACGAGTTTGTAGTTGGACTTGTCCTCGTTCGAGGAGTCTTTTTTCGAGCTGTCCGCGAGCAGGTCTATTTGACGCAGTACGCCGCGTGTGATGGTTACCGACAGCATCTGTTCGTCAGGGTAACCACGGTCATTGATTGCAAGAAACACCGCTCGGCCTGGCAATACTTCCCAATGCGCTGGCACCTCGCCCAGCCACGGCACGCCGGAGTCTTTGTAGGCGGGGTAGGGTTTGAGGTTGGTGATCATACGCCCGCCTCCTGTCGCACCCGCTCTGGACTCCAGATCTGTTCAGCCAAGAGACGGTACAGCTTCTGGCGGGCATCGAGGTCAGCCTTTTTGAACTCGGCGTGGGCTCGAAAGGGGAGTCTGCTCTCCTCCACAAAGCGCGCAAAGCCCGGGTCGTGTTGATACGCGTCCTCGTGGAGGCTCTGGGCGAGTAGATTCTGCTTCAAGTAGTGCTTGCGCTTCTCGGCATATGGGAGGTCGCCGTAGCTCGCGTTGAAGCTCTTGGGTAGGAGGAGCAAGCCTCCGATGCGGTTTCTATACTCCGCAAAATCGGTGGGATGTGAGAACTCGTCGGCGTGGCGATCGTATTGATCGGCCCAGATGTGCTCGATCTCGTATCCCTTTATGCCCTGTCTCTGAACGTACTCATGGTAGCGTGAAGGACGGCCTGACCGGGTCTCGACATAATCTGTCATGCGCGCAAGCAATAGGTGAATTTGCCGGCGATTCATCCCGTGCAGTCGAAAACCATCGTTGTTCGAGAAGGTCTCCTGGTCTCCCTCAAGCCGCTTTGTCAACAACTCGACCAGTGCGGGTAAATTTTGACCTCGGATCTCGCGCATGACCAAGAACATGGAGTATTGCATCGTTGAGTAATCGATGGCACGCCAATTCCAAATACGGCGCGCGATCAGGATGTCGAGGTAGGCGGCCACGGCGCGCAGCTTGCGACGGATCGCCTCTTCGCCATCGTCCCGGCGGAGCGGGGCTAGCAGCACCGGGTACTGGAGAGTGAATCTGTTCTGAGCGTTGTAATAGATCGCCTCGAGCCCCGGCTCGAGCGATTCTGCCGCATGTCGGGCAAAAGCATACCAGTGAGCGAAAAAGGCGAAGTCCTCCTCGATAAAGCGCGCAAAAGCACCGCTCCCCGTGAGACCGAGCCTATCCTTGTGGTCACGCACCCAGCGGTGGAACTCCGTGCCAATCAGGTCGAAGTCTCTGGCCTGGGCGCCGCGCTTGCGCTCTCGGATGCTCTCGGCGTACTGGCTACGCAGCCACGCCTTGATCCCGTCGGCGTCCTCTTCCTTGCCGATTTCCTGGAGCTCCCTGACGTGCTCGCGCCAAACGCGGCTTGCCTCGTTTCGCTCCACCCCATCGGTGATGTTGGTGAGAAGGTAACCCTTCAGCATATCCGTGGGCGTGAGCGAGAGCCCACGGTCGTTCATCGTCTCGAAGATGGAGTAGGCCTCCGTGTTCGAGGAGGCCGTGATCTCAACCAGATGGACGTTTTCGATGAGCCAGTCGGCGAAATAGGGAAGCGCCTCGCCCCGCAGATCCTCGGGGAAGAGGTCCTCGATGTCCTGATAACGGTGCAGGATGTTCACGACCGACTCAGACTGACCATTCTCGTCGAAGGGCTGGCCCGTGAAAAGCGCCTCCATACAGGCTTTGCGCTCCTCGACGTCGAGGTTGAACGAGCGCCGGCCGAATCTTTGGGAGAAGATGAGGTCGGCGAGCTGGGCCTTCTGCTCGTCGTCCTCGAGCTGACGGTATATATGGATCAGGAGAAGGGTGAGCGTCGTGAGCCGCTGTTGCCCGTCGATCAGGAACTTGCGGCCGTCCTTGTCGCTCACGATGATTGAGCCGAGGAAGTAGTGGCCGTACTGCTCCACGGCGCTGCGGTCATTGCCGGGCTCGTGGCTGTCAGCAAACTTCTCGGCCAGGTCCTCGATCAGCTCGGCAACCTGCTTGGTCTCCCAGCGGTACTCGCGCTGGTAGTAGTCGATGGCGAACTTGGCGCCGCCGAGAAGTGCACGCAGGTTCTTGGCGTCGACGCGAATATCTTTCATCGGTTCACTCCTCCCAAAATCTCCCCCAACAACCCCTCCGCCTCCTTCTCCACTGCCAAAAGGTCGTCGCGGATGTCTTCGAGAGGCCGCAGGGCTTTGGGTTTATAAAAATAGCGGTTGAAGTTGATCTCGTAGCCGACCTTGACGCTTGCCGGGTCGTACCAGGCATCCGGAGCATAGGGCAGGACCTCGCGGCGCAAGAAAGCCTCGATAGCCGTGCGCTGGTCTTCCGGGCTTGGCAAGTAGCCAGGCTGATGGCAGCCGGGGCACTCAAGGAACGGGATCTGCTCGCTGTCGCGCAGTTCGGTGTCCGGCTCGTACTCCACCACACGCGGCTTGCCACCAATGACAACATCAAACAGCCCGCGCAAAGGATCGGGCGCCGTGCCAGGCTTGTGGATCTTCTTGATAATAGGCGGGGCGTCTTCGGCCCGCTCGTGCGTCTCCTTAAGCGCTTTGATCTCCTTGGGGGTGTAGGCGCGCTCGGGATCAATCCCTTTCAAGCGCAGGGGGCGTTCCACCGTAACCTTCCAGTAGCCGAAGGCGGCGTTGGGGAAGATCTTGGACTGCTCGGTCTCCTCGAATTTGAGGAAGGTATCGAGGATGCGGCGGATATCCTCTTCGGAGAGTTCGCAGTTCTTCTTGCCCAGGTTCTTGCGCAGGGGCTTGTACCACTCGGTGGCATCGATGAGCTGCACGCGGCCTTTGCGGTGCTCGGGCTTCCTGTTCGTGAGCACCCATACGTAGGTGGCGATGCCGGTGTTGTAGAACATATTGAGCGGCAGGGCGACGATGGTCTCGAGCCAGTCGTTCTCGATGATCCAGCGGCGAATGTTGCTCTCTCCCTGGCCGGCGTCGCCCGTAAACAGCGATGAGCCGTTGTGCACCTCGGCGATGCGGCTGCCGAGCGGGGTGTCGTGCTTCATCTTGGAGAGCATGTTCACCAGGAACAACATTTGGCCGTCGCTCGAGCGGGTGATGAACGAGAGTTCCTCTCCGTTGTGCTGCACGACAAAGCGCGGATCCTTGATGCCGGTCTTGCCGCCCATGCGCTCGAGGTCGCTCTTCCAGCTCTTGCCATAGGGCGGGTTGGAGAGCATGAAGTCGAAGGTGCGGCCAGGGAAGGCGTCGTTGGAGAGCGTCGAGTGCTCGGGCCCGCCGACGATGTTGTCGGCGGCGTCGCCCTCGCCCTTGAGCAAAAGGTCGGCTTTGCAGATGGCGTAGGTCTCGGCGTTGATCTCCTGGCCGAAAAGGTGCACCGAGACCTGTTTGCCACGCTCTTTCGCCAGTTGCAAGAGGGTTTCCTCGGCCACGGTGAGCATTCCACCGGTGCCGCAGGCGCCGTCGTAAAGCAGGTAGGTGCCATCCGTGATCTGGTCGGCAATTGGCTCGAAGATAAGCCGGGCCATGAGCCGCACGGCATCGCGCGGGGTCCAGTGCTCGCCGGCCTCTTCGTTGTTTTCCTCGTTGAAGCGGCGCACCAACTCCTCGAAAATCGTGCCCATAGCATGGTTGTCAAGCCCGGGAAGCAGCACGGTGCCGTCGCTGTTGAGCACAGGGTAAGGACTCAGGTTGATGGACGGGTCAAGGAACTTCTCGATGAGCGTGCCCAGGGCGTCGGCTTTGGCCAGGCGGGGGATCTGGTTGCGGAACTCGAAGTTGTCGATGATCTCCTGCACGTTGGGCGAGAAGCCATCGAGGTAGGCACGAAAATCGGCCTCCAGTTGCTGGCGGCTGGCACGCGCCTTGAGGTCGCGCAGGGTGAACTTCGAGGTGTTGTAAAAGGCCTGTCCGGCGGCCTGTCGCAGAGCAGCGTCCTGGTGTACGATCCCCGCTTTGTCGAGCGAAGCTTTCATGTCGAGCACGGCCTGCTTGGTGGGCTCCAGCACCGCATCCAGGCGGCGAATGACGGTCATCGGGAGAATGACATCGCGGTACTTGCCGCGCACGTAGAGGTCGCGCAACACATCGTCGGCGATGCCCCAAATGAAATTGGTGATCCAGGTGAGCTGACCGTTTTCCATGTCAAACCCTTCTCCAAAAAAGTTGAACGCTTTCTAGTTGCGGCGAAGAGTACTTCCAGCGCTTGTCGTCGCGCAGGCGCTCGCCACCCCAGTCGGAGACGTTGAACGGCGGATTGGCGAGGATGAAGTCGGCCTTGAGGCCGCCCTTCTTGCCCTCGGCGCTCGCAAACTGTGACAGAAAGTACTCGTAGACGCGGCCGAGCATGTCCGGCTCCACATCGTCCAGGCCAAGGCGCTGGCGCGAGAGCACCTCGATCAGCGCCGCCAAGTGTTCATCGGAGATGATACGCTGACCGGCGGCGGTGGCGTTGAAATCCACCATGTCAACCACGCCAGAAAGGCGCGGGTTCTCGCGCGCCACGGCGCGCACCGCCTCGGTGAGATATTGGCCCAGGCCGGCGGTCTGGCGGCGGATGGCCTCCCAGCGGGCGTGATCAGGGAGGTAGAAGCGCACCAGCGAGACCGGTCCGCGCGCCCGTTCCTGTTCCAGCAGCGAACGGGCGTTTTTCTCGCTGCCGAACTGCGCCGCCAGGCGCGCCAACTCATCATCGAACACGTCCGAGAGGCGCTTCAAAAAGACCAGCGGCAGGATGTAATCTTTGAACTTGGGCGCGTCCACCGGCCCGCGGATGGCACAGGCGGCGTCCCACAACCAGGTTTCGAGGGTTTGGATGTCCATCATCACACCTCAATAAGTTTTTAATTTCTTGATGCCGTACGGCGAGTCCATGTAGATCATCTGCACCTAGCTGGCCATCCGCACCTTCTGTGCGTCAAAGTTCATCTCAGGTCATAAATACAGGTCGTAGGCGTAGGTCCTTTTCTTTTGCCCGGCATCGGGGTCGGTCTCTGGCGTCACGAGACCCACCGGCGGGTTGTTAACGCGCTGCTTGTCCCGATGCTCGTAGGATTCGATCGGGCGCTTATTCTGATTGGTTTGCATTTTCCTCTTACGTGCGGTCAATTCACACCTCCCGCTGCTGGTCAGCGTAGATGAGTTCGTATTCCTTCCTGGTGTCAAAGAGGATCGCCTTGTATTCCTCTGGCAAAGGCCTGCCTTTCCTGAGAAGGCTTACGATTCGCTCAATCTCTTGCTCTGAAAGTTTGCGCATTTCAGTTACCTCGGTATTGCTTTCTCATAACTTCTCCAGGGCTTCTACGAATCCTTCCGGTGTGATTTCAATCTCGCGAAGGATTTCTCTGACCAATGGACGGGCAAGGTCCCTTCCCGGGTGATTCGGAACGGTGGTCGTCCTTCCATCAGGGTGACGGTAAAAGACATGACGCCCCCTTCTGCCGCACTACCTGAAAACCCAGATGTAGTAGCACCTTCTCCATCGTCTTGAAGTCTACGATGGGAAGGCGGGTCATACGGTTACCTCAATCTGCTGCAATCCTACAAACCGGGGCAGGTCTTCCGTTGACCCCCTGTATTCCTCCAGGCACAACTCCAGGACTTCTTTAAGGTTTTTCTGAAGCTCATCTAAAGTCGCCCCCTGGGTGTGGGCACCCACTATACCCGGCACAATACCGACATAAAGTTTTGTTTCGGGATCCCATTCCACATAGGCAATAAAGGTTCTCATCGTTCACCTCTATAGAAAAACTTTATTCTTTGCTTGCAAAATCTGTGCAAAGAATGTTTCATACAGTTTAGGTCTTCTTAATTTCCTGTTTTCCTTTCTTCCATTCCTGCCGATCCTTCTCAATCAGGTCCCTGATGATGGATACAATGGAGGCGTTCTGATTCTGCTTTTGAAGCTCCAGAGCCTTCTCTTTCAAGAAGAAATACTGCTCCTCGGTGAGTTCTATAGTCGTCTTCCTCATATTTGTTTTACTCCCGGTTTCTATAGCACGGTTTCTCAGCTTACCCATATTACTGTAATTATATGAATATAGCCCCAAAAGGTCAAGAGAATTTTGCTTGCCCCTCGCCTCCTGCCAATACCCTTAACCCCACCTATTAGTAGAGAGACAATCTGTGTTTGGCTTGATGATTTTTTTGAGGAGGTGAGAAGGATATGGCGAAAGTAACCGGGCCTTTGATGTCCATTAACGAGAGCTTCGCCTTTGCGGATACGATGGTCTATGCCAGACAGAAGGGAGAAAGGAGGTCTGCCACTTAAGAAACAGAAGGAACTCTTGAGCCTCGTCCTCCATAAGGCCATCCTTGCCCCGGACAGCATAAAAATAGCCCTATACGGGCGTCCACTCGAAATAGGGTTACTTTCTTTATGTGAATCTGAAATACACTCTCAGACACCAATCTGTATGATTTAACTCCCATTTAACTCCCCGGGCAAGTTAAAAGATAGAACCGTCCGGGCGGTATTTGAGTTTCCTGCTACCATAAAAGAACCTAAAGCAAAAACCCCTAAACCGTCAAGGACATATCGTAACCCCATCTATCTTGCCCAGGAGTGGCAGAAGGCTTTGGAAAATGGGGACTGCTCCTCCACGGCTGATCTGGCCCGCAAGCTGGGGTCTCCCGTGCCCGTGTTTCCCAGGTATTGCTTCTTCTCAGACTTGTCCCGGAGGTTCTGAAAAGGATTGCCGCCCTCGGCAATCCTCTACCTTCGCCCATCGTAACCGAGCGCAGGCTCCGGCCAATTGTTAATCTCCCTGCGGTGGAGCAAAGACAGAGAATTGAGGCGATCCCGGCGAGCAGGTAAAGCATCCAATCTAAGATTCAGGTTTCGGTGTCGGGGCATTTGTCCATCTCCATCAGGCTATTTCTCAGTTTTCCTCCAATATGGAGGAGCCTTTTATGCTGTGTTAGGCAATGTGGCGAGCTTGTCTTCAAGATGAAATTCCACCTCCACCGCCTTCATTTGTCTTTCCACTTTTCCATCCTGTTCTTCCTTCAATTGAGATGCTATTAGGGGCATTTAATACTTTTCTCTCTAACTGGCAAACATTACTAAAGATACAATATCTATTAACTTCAAAAATCAAACGATCTTGCGGGATTAGGCTCTCTAATTTCTTCTCACTTATCTGTTTCTCGGGTAGGCAAAAGCGTTTATTGGGGCGACAGGCTATCTTGCCGAGTCTAAAGATGAGATAATCCATTGATGCTGGTGTTGGAGGCCTATGATTATTATGAATTTTGCCCCATTCTTCCCATACCCTTCTCCATGCTACGCGGTTTAGTCTGTCCACCATGTCGTACTGATAACAAAAAATATCTAAGTAACTGGCAAGTAAAGGTATACGAAATTGGAGGATACCTGTTCTCAAAGCTACTCTCATAGTATTTTTGTCGCTCATAACATCCAATTTCTCTATGTTTTTTTTGTATTCCCATACCCCTAAATCGGCCATGTCTCTTAGGAACATGTGAGCTTTCTTAGTAGAAAATCCATATCGTTCCTCGGCTTTTAGTGCTTCAACAATCTCATCTACATCTCCATTGTGAACCTCATTGATTTTGTATGCTGAGGAACCATACTTTTCTACTAGCAATTTTGCAGAATTTATCATCCACGGCTTACGTTTATCTCGCTGGGACTGTGCGCCAAGAAAATTAAGAAGCTCATCTACCAATAAATCGTTATCCTTTACTTTCTTTGGATTAAAACAATCAGGATGCCTTTTATAAAATTCAAAAGGGTTGCTTCTTGCGTGAACATCAATATTGAAATCCTGAATTGCGGTAAAAAACCTTACATTGGCAATTTCTTCTTTTGTCAAATCAAGCGTATCCAATTGGACTTTAATGGTGTTACTTTCATAAATATTTTCAAGTACTTTTGCTACTTCCAAGCATTCTCCATTTGGATTTACTTTTGGAGACATTACCCTCTCATGATGTTCCTCCCAGTATTTGTGAAATTCAGAGATATACTGGGAAGGTAAAGTTGCTTTTTTCTGGTAAAGATATTTGTTAATCTCGTTCAACACATTAGCAGTCAATTCGTATTCATCTATGCCTCTAAACATCGCGGCATCGAACTTTATGCTGCAATGCTGGGCAACTCTTTCGAGAAAATTGAGGAAATTAGACATATTTGTTCCTCTTTGTTTTTTCATAAACAAGCAAATATTGATGTGTTATATTCAAGTGCTCCTCTAACTTATCAATATGAGGATTTTGAGTCGCTTGGGTAACAACTATAATTTCCTTAAGCCATAAATTATCTAGTGTTAACATATCTACCAATTTTTTAGCTATAGGTTCTATATATCCATCTATTCTTACATCTTGAGTTTGAATTACCAAGAATCCACTTTTGCTTATATTAGGTAAATTTCGATTTACAATTTCTTTCGTTTGTTTTAAATAATACTCAATATTTGAGCGAGAAGGAGTATTATTCAAAAATGGAGACTTAATAAATAGTAACTCCTTGGCTTGTATATTTCTTCCAGTAAAATCCACTTCATTCCTAGAATTAGAAATAAAAGTTATAATTGAATAGTCTTTCCCATTTGAATATCTATCAATTACATTTTTATTTAAACGTTCCTCAAAACCATTCTCTGAGAAGATCCATACCGTTGTGGTCTCAAATTCATCTAATTTTTTCTTTAGTACTGGCTCCCCTATAGCGGGGACAACCAAACCATAATCTATTTCTCTTTCTGTTACACTTAAAGGGACAAGGGACTTAGGTTTTTCAAAAATTGGCAAATATTCATGGGCCAAAAGGAGAAAATTATATTTTATACTGTTGCTATACCAAAATCCTGTAGTTTTACAGTTATGTTGCCGTTTGATAACAAGTTCTTTTAATTTAAATCCAGCCTCTAAATAAACATTTATGAGTTTAAACCCTAAGGGAATTACATGTTTATTTCTGCGGGTATCTCCTATCAAGATAGCACATTGTCTACCAGGCTTCAGCACTCTAAAGCTCTCTTTTGCAACCTTAGTCATTTCTTTTAAGAAATCCTCTATATCAAAAAATGACAAGTCACCTTCTTTAGAATCCGTATAATAAAGAATGTTTGCATAAGGAGGATGGGCACAGATTAAATCTATAGAGTTATCTTGTAGGAAAGATAAATCTCTGGCATCACCTACCAATAATTCAGGTTCATAAACTTGAGGAGCTTTTTTTTCGTCAATAATAAGTTGTTGTGGGGATACATTAAAATCTATATTCTTCTTTGCTAATTCAATAGCTTTATCGTTAATATCAAGGGCTATGCATCTTCTTCCTAAAAGCTTACACTCAACAGCGGTTGTTCCTGCACCACAGAAATAATCCAAAACCAGTTCTCCTGGTTTTGAATATTTTAGAATAACATTTCTGGGAATATAAGGGGACCAATTGCCTCTATATTCTCCACCATGGGTTGCCCAATTGCCTCTTTGTTTAAAACTCCAAACAGTAGTTTGTTGTTCTTTAAAGTCTTTTGGGTGAAGTGTTTTTATTTTTTTAGAAACCTTTAAGGAGCTGATATTAAGGCCCTGAGAGCGAGTAATTAGCCTTTCAATATACCTGAAAGTAACCCCATATTTCTGACCAATTTCCAAATCAGGGGTTCCCCTTGCTTTTTCCTGCAATATTGCCTCCTGGAGTTCTCTTTCAGTTTTGAAAGTTATCTTTTGATTAGCCATTGTATCCGCCTTTTAAAATATAAATGTTGCTAAACCAGCTGTTTTATATGAAGTTGCCCGAAAGGAAAATTTCGGAAAATAGGGACAGACCCCATTTTTCCCCCATTTTTTAAAAGTTACTTTTCCTCTTCATGCTTAGGAGCTTTTTCACCCTTTTTTCGATTGGGGGATGGGTGCTAAATAGGTGCATTATGGCTCCCCCCGAGAGGGGATTCACGATGAACATGTGAGCCGTGGCAGGATTTGCGTTCATGGGCTTTACTTCACTTAGATGGGCAAGTTTCAGCAAAGCCGAAGCTAAGGCTTCTGGCTTTCCCGTGAGACGGGCTGCACTGGCATCGGCTTCGTATTCTCTCGTTCGGGAGATGGCCATCTGAATGGCAGTGGCTGCGACGGGTGCCACAATTGCCATGGCGATGGTGGGGATGAGGCCTCGATCGTCAGAACCGAAGAAGACGGCAAATCTCGCCAACATCACCACGGCCCCGGCCAGGGTAGCCGTCATGGTGCTGATGAGAACATCCCGGTTTTTAATATGGGAGAGCTCGTGGGCCAGGACTCCTTCCAACTCTTCTCGGTCCACGAGCTTAAGGATACCCTCCGTTACCGCTACGGCGGCATGATTTTCATCCCGACCCGTGGCAAAGGCATTTGGCGTTTTTGACGGCACGATGTAAATCCGCGGTGTGGGAAGGTGAGCCTTTTTTGCTAGATTTTCCACCAGCTGGTAAAGCTCGGGGGCCTGATCTTGTGTAACGGGTTTAGCTTGATACATACTAAGGACGATTTTATCCGCATACCAGTAGCTTCCCATGTTCATGAGGGCGGAAATTATGAGGGCGATGAGGACCCCCTTCCCCCGGGCCGTAAGGTAACCGATGGCAAGGAGGAGCCCGGTGAGCAGACTTAAGAGCAGGATAAATCTTACCGTGTTCATGGTTATTTTTTTAACGACGGGCGCGAATTTGTCAAGAGGGTAGAGAGTTATGCTTACCCTGAAAATACGCCGGGGATGGAGGCTCCACAGTACCGGCATTTACCCCGGGAGATGTTGAAGGCCACTATTCTGAATCCCTTACGCTCAACGATCAGTCTTCGGCACCGGTGGCAGTAGGTATTTTCCCCGGGATGACCCGGCACGTTTCCGATGTAAGCGTATTTTATCCCCGATGAGTAAGCTATGTCCCTCGCCTTTTCCAAGGTGCTGACGGGCGTGAGGGGTAGGTGTGTGAGTTTGTACATGGGAGTGAAACGAGTAAAGTGGATGGGACAATCGGAAAAGCCGTTGGCATGCAACCATTCACACATACGCTTTATCAGATCGAGGTTATCCGTCCATTCCGGTACAATGAGGTTGGTGATCTCCAGCCAGACGCCTTCGTTTTTTAAGATCTTCAGGGTATTCAGAATAGGTTCCAGCTTCACCCCGCTCAATTTTCTATATATGCCGTCATCAAAGCATTTGAGGTCGATGTTGGCGGCATCGATCACCTGGGCGAGATACTTAAGGGGTATTTCGTTAATGTACCCGGACGATTTAATTACATTTTTTATGCCTTTCTTGCGGGCGATTTGGGCGGTGTCGTACATATATTCGTAAAAAGTGGTGGGTTCCGAGTAAGTATAGGCGATGGATTCACATCGGCTGGCCTCGCACTCTTCCACCACCTGGCCGGGGGGGAGGTCTAAATTGTATGTCTCCAGGGGGCTGTACTGGGAAATCTGCCAGTTCTGGCAATTTAAGCAGCGTAGATTGCAGCCGGCGGCAGCGATGGAGAAGGCGCGTGTGGCAGGTAAGAAGTGAAAAAAAGGTTTTTTTTCGATAGGGTCAATGTGGACGGCGCAGGGATTTCCATAGGCGATGGTGTAGAGTTTTCCCCCGTAATTCATCCGGTTGCGGCAGAGACCAAGGTTATTTTCCTTAAGTAAACATTCGTGGGGGCATTTGCGGCACTTGATGCCGTTGGCCGTTTTTTCATAGAACATGGCTTCGCGGGACCACTTGTTCGGCCCCGGAGCCTGCGCCTTGTCCTTCAGATTGGCGAAAACAGAAACGGTCTCGAGAAACGGCGCCAGGCAAACCCCGGAGATGCCCCAGGCACAGTATTTGATAAATTCCCTCTTGGTCCAGCCTCTATCCATATTTCTCCGTCAGGATGGAAGTATATTCCTTTCGCTTCCAAAACGCTACGGTAGCGCTGATTATATTCAAGAAGGCGATGAGTACACTCACCCAGAGGACACCCATGATCGGTATGCAGAGGGCGGATATGAGCAGGGCCCCCATCGCTGCCCCGATCAGATCTATGCTGTAAAGCCGGGAGGCGCGATGAACGAGGGGACCGACACTTAAGTTCGCAGCGACCGAAAATTCCGCGCCGATCAGGAGGGCGATAAGAAAGGCCATGCTTACAAAGAATGCGTGCGTTCCTATATGTGTACGAGGGACAAATTCCCCCGTCGCAAGAAAGAGGGGCAAAAGGAGCGATAAAAGGGCCATCCCATACTGAATAGCGATAAAACGGCTTACCGGCTTTCCGCTTCGCGGTTTATATAGGGCGCCCAAACCTAACCCTGCCATAAAGGTCGTCACTATAATTCCCAACATCTGATAAACGTAGCCGTAGATGATCTGGAAGGAAAAGAGGAGAATGACCTCCAGGGAGGAAGCAGAAAAACCGCCCGTGAAAATACCAAAAGTTATGGGGTTAAGGGTACGAAAGAAGATGGCGAAGATAAGAAAGAGGACTAAAAGCAGGGGCCATATCCACAGGCCTGGCTCGAAGGCGCTCAACCACAGAAGCAAGCTGTGCAGATAAGCAATGGGAGCAAAGTCCTTGTTAAGCCGCCCCTCTTTAAGCAGGCTTTGCCTGATAAACTCACTTCGTCTGACAGTTAAATCATCGTCTATGTAGTATGCATTGACATAAGTATTGGAGATGCCCTTTTGCTCGATGAACGGGGCGATCTTCATCGCCAAGGGGGAGTCGGAGGCAAGGAAAAAGTCTCTCGATCCGGCGATGATGACCACATTTGAAAAGTTCTTTTTTAACGTAGCGAGGATGCTACCTTTAAGTGCCCGGGCTTCTTTGCTCAAATAGTCGGCCGAAGAGGTGAGGCTCAGGGAAACAATGGTTTTTCTATTAAGTGTGGATTTCAACTCATGGAAGAATTCGTCGGTGTAAAATCTATTTATCTGCGCCGTTTGGGGATCCGGCAGGTTGACGAGCACCACGTCGTATGATTTGCGGGTCTCCCTTATGAAAAGGCGGGCATCGGTGTTTATGATGTTGACCCTGCGATCTTTAAGCTCAGGGGTATAGAGTTTTCCTATGGCGGTGAGGGCGGGGTTTAATTCTACATAGTCAATTGCGGCCACGTCTCTGTATTTCAGGATTTCTCCTATCAGGCCGGCAAATCCTCCGGAAATGAGAAGCACGTATCGGGGATGAGGATGTTGGGCCATGGCGTAGTGAACGGCTTCCTCTCGGCTTATAGGGTCCTGGGAAGAAAAGAGAAGCAGGCCGTTTTCGTAAAAGTTTGTCTGCCCATCGCGACTCGTTACCGTCACGTTTCCATATGGTGTATCCTTGAAGAATAGCAACCTTTGATGGGGAAAGAGGAATTTTCTCGTCATCATATCGAGATCTACCGTTTTGAAGGCCCCGAAGGCTATGACGGAGAGAAGAAACGAGATGGCCATGAGGTATGGGCGTCTTTCCATTTTCGCCAAGATCAGGGCGACCAAGGAATTCACGATGGTAAGGGCCAAAAGGATTTCGAAGGTAGAAAAGGAAAATACTAAGACGAGGCTGAAAATGCCTCCCCCTAAGACGCTTCCGAACGCTTCCCATGAATAGATGCGGGCGATGGGGCTTTTGCCCTGGCCAGAACCGGCGAGACGGGATAGCAAAGGAAAGGTAAAGCCGGCCAAGAAACAGAAGGGCAAGAGGAAAAGGGAGGAGAAGGCAAAGATTGTCCACAGATCCAGCATGATGCCCGGCTCGAAAAGGAGGTTTCTTAAGTAGCGCAGAAAAAAGACCGAAAGGGGAGGCGTCAACCCGAGGCCGATGAAAATCACGCTCAAGGGGATGTATTTATCCTCCCTGTGCTCGATTACTCTACCGGCCAGGGCTCCCAGCCCAGTGATTGCCATCCAAAGGGACAAGATGAAGCCGATGACGAGCTCGTTTCCGTAAAAGACACTTAAGCATTCTCTTAAGATAACAATTTGCGTGGTCAGGGCCGTGGCCCCCAATGCCACGGCGGCAAGGGCAGAGGCGTAATCAGCGGGGTGGGAAATCCTTCTCGCTGAAGACAAGGGCCTCGTAAACGTAGATATCTGCCTCCTTCCAGCCATTCCAGCCTAGACCGGCTTTGTCCCGGGCACAATGTCCAAGAAATTCTTCCTTCGTCCAGCCGGTTTCCGTTGCTACCTGCGGGAGGAACGTGCCCGCCCGGCCCCCCTTTTTGATGTAGATGCCGTGTTTACCCAGCTCGATTTCATCGATTGATTTGATTTTTCTTAAGGGGGTGAGAACGGAGATCTCTATTTCCAGCTTGTCCACTTCCGATGGTTCAACCGGCGGGAAACGAAAGTCCTCCGTTGCAGAGGCGATGGCCATTTGCTGTACAACCTTGTACAGAGGTTCGTGGGGCTCAAAGCGTCCGATACATCCCCTTAACATGCCGTTTTTATGCAGGGTAACAAAGGCGCCGCAGGGGGTCTTCAGGTTGGCCGAAAGGGTATTAACATCCACGGACGGCATCTCTTGCCTTTCTACAAAGGCCTTGATGGTTTTCCTGGCTATGGTAAGAAGGTCCCGTTTATCCTTGTCCGTCAAGGCAAATTCGCCCGGGTTTTCCTTTCGGGAGACGCAAACCGCCCCGTAACCCACGACCCTCACGTGATCGCCGTATATGCTGTCCCCTGAATTTTTATAATCCACGATGGTGTAAGTGATGGAGGGGTCGCGAGCGGTCATGTACAGGAGGGTGAGCACTGAAGTCCACCCGCAGAGACTGGTGGCGAGGCGGGGGATGTTTTTCCGGTCGTTTTCCTTTAGGGTGCGAAGGAGCGTTTCCGGAGAATTGGAGGCGATGGCATCGAGCGTTAACCGATCCACTTTTTTCGCATCTTCATAGTTGGGGTAATGAGAGAGGTCGGTACTTACAACAAACAGATTCCTTGCGTTTAGATAGGGTTTCAAAGTCTCGGCAATCCGGGCGCAAGTTTCCGGCGCGTGGGTGCCGATGACGATGGGGACAATCTGAAAATCGTGTTTTAGCCGATACTGGAGAAAAGGGATCTCTACTTCGAGGCTGTGTTCGTACAGATGGGCATCTGGGCGGTCGGTAAAGAGAGGGTTTTTCCTCACCAGTTCCTTGCCCAGGTCGACGTTCACCTTGACCTTCCCCATTGGCATGAGGAAGTCGCCTTTCGTGTATACGGCGGCGCCATCGAAAGCAACCTGGTGGCTACTTCCTATGATAAAGATATTTTCGTATTTTTTGTCCGGGTCGATCTGATTGAAGCCTGAGGCCGCCACTTCCCCGGAAAAAACATAACCGGCGTGGGGCACAATGACGGCGAGCACGTTTTTTGCCCCTTTGGGTGGTACGGCACGACGAAAGAGGCCTTGGAGCTGGTTTCTGAGTTCTTGCGGTTCGGCAGGGTAGAATTGCCCTGCTACCGCTGGTTGCCTATCCGTCTGCTGGGAGCATCCGCTTCCCCATGTAAGGAGGACCATAGCTACCGCCAACCAATACTTCATAAATTTTTTTTCGCCGCCCTGATGTGGGACTATTGTATCCCATTATGAAGGGGCTTTTCAATATGAAATTAGTCCCCGGGCAAATGTCATCACCCGTTTTCATCGTAGGGCGACTCAAGAGGCCGATTTAAAGGTCAGGCGGACGCTGGTACCCTCACCGGGGGTGCTTGCGATATCCATGTTGCCGCCCAGGGCTTTCACGATGTGCTTGACGATGGAGAGCCCCAGGCCGGTGCCACCGAGTTGCCTGGAGCGGTCACGGTCCACACGGTAAAAGCGCTCTCCCAGGCGCGGCAGGTGAAGGGGTGAAATGCCGATCCCCGTGTCTTTCACCTCGATTGCCACGAATCCTTCCTTTTCCGGTTCTACGTTAATGGTAATGACCCCTTTTTCCGTGTATTTCACGGCGTTATCGAGAATATTGAGGAGGGCCTGATAAATTCGATCGGGGTCACCGAAGATTACGGGCGAAGGAGAAGGAAGATGGACTTCTAAACGTAGGCCTTTTTCCTCTAAACGCCGAGTGATTACGGGTATCAATTCGTCTAAGATATTTTGCACGGGAATTTCTCCCCAATTCAAATCTGCGCTCCCCTGTTCGAGATGGGTGAGAAGAATCAGGTCGTCTACCAGGCGGCTAAGTCTGGTGGCCTGTTTATAAAGTATCTCGAGGAATCTCTTCTTGCTTTCATCCTCCATGCTTACGTTAACGAGGGTATCAAGGTAGCCAATTATGGCCGTAAGGGGGGTCTTCAACTCGTGGGTTACATTGGCCAGGAAATCCTGGCGCATGGTTTCCATTCTTTTCACCTGGGAGACATCGTGAAGCACGATGAGGGTAATCCATTTTGGGGCCACCTCAAAGGGGGGAGAAATTCCTATCTGGAGGGTCTTTTCTTTGCCCTCGGCCTGAAGGGTAATCTCGCCGCTTACGGGTTCATTCTTTTCCCGGGCTTTGTACACCGCATCGTTTAAAGAGGCATTGTGGTACACTTCGAGTAAGGTCTTCCCCACCAACTCCTCTTCATTTTTCTCGACCAGGGCTTTTGCCGCCCGATTCATATAAACCACGCGATTTTCTTCATCTACGGCCACGATGCCCTCTTTGGCAGCTTCGAACGCTGTTTTCATTATCGCGGCTGTGCTTTCTGCCTGGTTTAATTTATCGTACAGGCCCTTAATGGCTTCATTTAGACCGCCCGTCACCTTTTCCAGCTCATCTCCCGCCTCGAGGGCCAGCGTGCC